>SL_3KL_010_SEDDRAFT_10000104_pt1 | contig 53922 bp, 42 predicted proteins | sample SodLakKL_010_SED_2_FD_10381 | JGI IMG/M metagenome (IMG submission 10381)
CAGGTAGTCTTACGGGTAGTGAAAATCCTGAAACACTTGTAATGGATGGTAATAAAAGTGTTACTGCTCACTTTACAGAGGAAGAACCTGTTGATCCTCCCACAGACCCCTTTGAAGAACATTGGACAGACTTTACTTATACAGAGCTTCCTTCCGTGGTAACATTTCTTGGTTTATTTAATTATATAAATGATGAATTACCAAATATATTTCAAAATCTAGAAGAGCTTAAAACTATACTAGGATATTTTCCCGAAGTAGCAGAACCTACAGAATGGGATAATAGAGAGTTTCAAGAAGTGAGTTTTAGTATGAGAGCTTTTGAACTTAGTGATGTTTTAAATGATAATTTTGAAATACTATTTAATAATATGGAAAAGCTAAAAGATGTAATAGAAGCTGAGTTCGGCCCAATACCTAATTATGATGATTCTTCTAGACAGATAATAGATAGACCTTTACCATTTGAATTATTAAAATATACAAGAGATAATAGCAATGTATTAATAAATAATTTAAATGTCATTTATAGTAATATAACATTTTAATTATGAGTGTAAAAATAATAACTGTAATAGGGTTTATAATAACTCTTATTATAGGATTTATATGGGGAATAGAAGCTTTTCTTGTTACTTATTTAGTAATAATATGTGCTGCTGTTCTAGTTCTAATACTAGGTATATTAGACTTTGTTAATAAATTTAAATAAAAGATTATGCAAGTAATTAATAAATTAGATTTAGATAATCCTACAGACCTTAGTGAACATGGTTCTTGGAAATATGCTAAACATATTCAAATATCTCCACAAGGTAGGTATTCTGAAAATGAAGATAAACTTGTTAAAACTAATGAAGTAAATAAAAGGTATATAGGTAAAATATCTATTGCTAATGATCTTGTATTATTCTATGCTGATAAAGATAAACTATATATATTTAAAAAATCTGAAAATTATATTTATCCTAAATCTGTTATACCACAAAGATCCTCTATTGTTATAAATGATAGTAGATACTATAATAATAAGATCCACGGTGTACATACTTATAATTATAAAGGTGAACTTATTATAATGTTCGGAGTAAGAGAGCATAAAGATAATTCCCCTGAAATGATTATTTTTAACTTTGATAAAAATAATGGTAAAAGTTTTAATATAGGGACTAAGGAGTATGAAAACATACTCCTTTTCCCTAATTATAATAAAGACTCTATATCCATTGATCTTACAGATGTAAATAAAGGTGGTAATTTAGAAACAGGTATATACTTTACAACGGTACAATATGAAGATGATTATGGTAATGTATCTGATTTTTCTAATTTATCTAGACCTATACTTATAAATAATAGGGGTATAAATTTTGAAGATAACCCTACTAGTACATCTTATCTTGTAAGTTATGGTGATTATGTATCTTATCCTTCTTTGCAAGGTGTATTAGGTATAATTGTACAAGATTCCCAAGGAGAGGAAAAGGAAATTCCCATATGGAAGATTGCTAACGGAATTATATATAGTAATATAGATGTTATAAATTCTGCAAATAATGGTTTGGGAATATTATTTAATAGTGGACTTTCTATTAAATTACAAACTACTGGTAGTTATAACTATGTTAATTACAATGATGAAGTAATAAATGTACCTACTGTTAAAATTTATAATAGTTCTAACCAAAGTCATAAATTTCGTATTAAAGGTAAATATCCTACGTATCATAGTAATGTAGATCAACAAATATACCATATGTTATATTTTACACATAGTGGTAATCCAGAACATATTAATAGTTGGGTACTACCTCATGAAACATTTATTCCTATACAATATTTTGATTTTGATACTCCCTCTTTTACCAACATTAATCCTTATCTTCCATCGGGAGGCTCATCCGGTAGAAGTTTTAGTATAAGGTTTAATAACCTAAACCAAGATTGGAAATATATTAGAATAGGTGTTCTTTACTACAAAGATAATACTCTTTCAAATATAGGTGTAACAAGTAGGATATTAAATAAACCATCTTTAGAATATACTATAGGTAGTTTAGATGGTTTATCTGAAACAGCTTTATTAGATATATTAGTAAAAAATGCAAAATATCTTACAGCTAAAGATTCTTCCAATAATAATAATAAATTAGTATTAAGTAATTTAAAAGTTAGAGGTAATCACTTTTCTAAATTTCAAAAGGTTGCAAATAATATTGTATTAAATTACACTGATAGTAGGAGCATCAATCTGGGAGATGAATATGAAGTAAATAAAGAACTTGAAAATTCATTTGCTAATAGTTTAACTGCATTTTATTATCAACCATTTAAATATGATGAAGTATATAATTATTATATAATATGGGAAGATAAAAAGGGTGGTGTTATATGTGCTAGTCATATACCTGCTATCAAACCTAGTGGATCATATCGTACTAATTTTAAAACATATAGTAATACATCTCTTTATACTGAAGAGTTTGGAGATCTTAAAGGAAAACGTATATCATTTCATAAGTTTCCTTCTGCTACTGAAATTAATGAAAATGGAAATGATTGGGAACAAGTTAAACTCAAATTGTTAGGATTAAAAGTATCTAATGTAATAATACCGGAAGAACTTAAAGATATATGTGGTGGTTGGAGAATTGCTTATGCAGAGCGTACATCTGATAATATGACAAGATTAGGTTCTTTACATCATTTTGGAATAGTTAATAGAAGGTATTCTTTTGCATTACAATATACCAATGTACCCACTTCATTTATTAAAGGTTTCAAAAGAATTTGTTCATACCCTGCTATAAATAATCCTACAGGTCTTGAAAAATTTAATACATATTCTAGATTTAATATTAATCCATCTAATTTAATACCATTAGATAATGTTTTGTTGTATAAGTCAGGTATAGATAATTTAAGAGAAGATCATATACAGGCTAATTGGGTGTTGGGTAGAGGTATGTATGACGTTGTTACTATTAATGATGGTAAGGATTTATATACAGATTTATTTAATCAAACTCTTGTAATTACTAATATTTCAGGTAAAACATCTGATACTATCTCTGAAGGATATGGTGGTGATGTATTTCTTTCAAGAAACTTTACAAGAATACATGATGGTGACCCTGAAGAAGATAGTGCTGCTTATAGTAGAGTTTTGGTACATATAGATGAAAGTATTTATAATTTAGAAAATAGACATGAAGGTAAAGAAGAATTTCAAAAGCTTTATCCTAGTAGTATGGCATTAGAAATAAATGAAATGCCTAGAAATAAAGGTAGTTACATTAATGATGAGTTTGGAAGTTCTTATGATATGACTTATAGTAAGGTTAATAATATAGAATCTCCAATGATTGATGATAGAGAATTAGAGGATATATACAAAAATAGAATAGCTTTATCTGATATAAACAGTAGTGAAAGTTTAAGACTTGGTTGGAAAACATTTAGACCTGATAACTATTATGATGTAGGTATTGATAGAGGTGAGATAGTTAAAACTGTATCGGCTAATAAAGTATTATATATACAATGTAAGTATGGTCTTTATGTAGCTAGAATTAAAGATGTATTACAACTTGCTGATGGAGATCAAGCTTGGTTAGGTACGGGAGATTTATTTGATAGGCCGCCTGATGAAATATTATATGATGGAGAATCTAGTATTGGATGTGATGATTATGATTCTGCTAAATTTTCTAGATTAGGTTATATTATATGTGATAGGTATTCTAATTCTATATATCTTATATCAGATGAAGTTAAAGACCTAACTAGACAAAATGCTAAAGTTTGGTTTACTAACTTGTTTGATGGTTTAGAATCTGATAGTATAATTATTGAATATGATAATTATAGAAATAGGTTTCTAATATCAATACTAGGAGAATATACTCTTAGTTATAATGTTATGATAGATGGATTTGTATCATTCCATGAATACCCTATTAAAGATATTGCAAGGAATACAATGGGAACCTATATTTTAACCGATAAAGATGTTTTTGAATTTAAAAAAATACCAACGGATTTAGTATCTATTATAGATATTAACTTTACAGCCGAACCTACAATTCAAAAGCTATTTCAATCTGTTATATGGGAAACAGAATATTCTATAAATGGTAAAGTAGATTGGAGCAAAACCATTGATAAAATCATGGTCTATAATAATACTCAATGTACCGGGTTATTAGATGTAAATAACCCTAAAGCTTGGTATGATACGGAAACAGGTACATATAAATCTGACAGGTGGTTTTATAACAAGTTACATGATGCTGTATTGGATGATAAGAAGCCGTTTCTAACAGACTTTGAACCTAATGTTAATGTGAATAAATTGTTAAAGAATTGGTTTGAAATGAGCCAAATAATTAGTAAATTTACAACCATTAGGCTACAATCTAATAATAAGAATGGACAGAGAATAAAGTTCATAAAAATGTTAATAGAAGTTGTTAAAGACTTTAGGTAAATATTAATATTAAAGACATGCCTAGACACAGAATACAAAGACAAAGTATAGATTTAACACCTGTTGATATTACAGCCTCTAGAATAGTTAGAGGACAAAGTCCTTCTATTAAAGGTACTGTTATAACAGGTAATCCTTCTTTAGCTATCCCTCCTGAAGATCCTTGGGTTAATCCTAATACACCCGGAACTATTAAAATTACTGGACAAAGAGGTAAAATAGGTAGGTTTCTTACTGGACAAAGATATAGTAGAAAAAGAGTTTTCGATTCCGGTGGATGGTTTAGAAGAAATCTTGGAAGCATAGCTACAACCGCTATGGGTGGAGCTTCTATGTTTATTCCCGGTATGCAAGGAACAGGAGCATCGTTATTAGGTGCAGGTGTAACAGGAATATTAGCAGGTAATAGAGAGCCTGAAAGTCCTACTACTCAAATGCCTGGAGAAGATAACTGGATGGTTAATAGAAGACATCATAATTTAAATACAAGATCTATGAGAAGAAGTTTATTTTTAGCTACAGGTGGTAGCATGGGTAGAGTTTCTAAGCTAAGACCTGATCCCATGAGTGTACAACAAGCACCTGGTGGTCAAATGGAACAAGTATCTAGTAATGCTATGATAGCACATGGTAATACGCACGAACAAGGCGGGATTAACCTCCCCGGTGGAGAAGTAGAGGATAATGAAACTTTAGTACAATCTCCATATAGTGGTGATACTAATGTACATAGTGATGAATTAGGATACGCAGAAGAAGCAAATCGTTTAGCTGAACTTAAAGGTCAGGTTGAACAAGAACTTCAACAGAAAGTAATGAAAATACAAACACTAGATGAAGAACTTGCTAAAATTTCTTATACTAGTGAAGATGTAAAAGATCGTATTAAACGTAATCAATTAAAAAGAGAAGCAGAAAAAATAGGTGAATATAAATCTAGCGTTGAAAATGAAATTGCAACACTAGAGGGGAGGTTAGCACAATTGGATCAAGCTATTGAATCTAATTTTCAAACACAAGAGTTACATGCTCAAACAATGGGTATGAGAGATGATCAAGGAGTACCTGCTGATGGGGGTGATATGTATTTACTAGGTGGTAGATCAGGTATTAATTTAAATCTAGGGGAAGATACTACTAGTGATATTGATTTGGGACAAGTATTTGGAGATCAAGTTCCTGGTAGAGCTAGTTTTCTCAAGAATATAGCTACTGAAGGGACTCCTTTTATTAGTAATTTATATAATATGTTTGCTGGTAGAAGGCTTGATTCTTTACCGGCTCCTCAAAGAGAAAGACAAGCCATTCCTACTATGGATTCTGAAGTTAATGTATCACCTCAAATGAGAGACATTCATTCAACTGCAGGTGCTGAACAAGAATTTATTAGAGGTAATGTTGGGGCTGCACCTACTGCTAGGGCTTCTTTTGCACGTAGTAGAGCCGGTACTTTGGATGCTACAGGGAGAGTACACTCTCAAGCTGAAAACCTTAGGAGACAAATAACAGGTAGAAACCTTGAAGTTGCAGCCGGAATTGATGCTAGAAATATTGAAGGTGATTATGCAAATCAAATGTTTGATTTTCAACGTAGAGTTTCAGGTATTGAGCGTGATTCTGCTAATATTGCTAATATTGAAAATAAGCTTGTTCAAAGAATAGGACAGGAAAGATTTAAAGACTATCAGCAAAAACAAGCTGACTTATTAGCTTTAACTACAGAAGGTACTAGTATTCATAATGAGATCATGGCTAGTATGGGTAAGCAAATAAACGTAAATACTATAAAAGATAGACTACAACAAGAAGGTCTTGATCCTAATAGTAATAAGTTTAAACAGATTATTAAAAAAGTTGAAGAGTATAATAAAACACTTAGACCATGAGACAAAGTCATACTAGAAGGGGTAGGAGAGGAATAGATCCTTATGTCCATACCCCTTCTCCTAATTTTGGACAATTAACAATGACACAAGAAATACCGGATTATTACGGTATGCCTATAGAGGATATGCAAAGAACATCTGCTATCCTCTTTGATCGTCATGAACAAGTACGTCAAGGGTATGATGAACTAGCTTTTGCAGCAGAAGAAGAAATGCATAAAGTTAGAGATTTTGACCAGCATCATATTTTAGATTTAATGAAAGGTATTAAATCTGAAATTGAAACTGCTACTGAAAGGGGAGACTTTCATCACTTATCATCTCAACTATCAAAGACTTTTAGAAATTATGTAACTAATGATTTAAGAAGACATGCTATAGGGGCACGTCAAGAACTTGAAGCTGCTTTAGAATCTATACAAGGGTTGGGCTTACCCGGAAGTTATGAAAGAAAAGCTAGAATGGCTCAACAAGGTCGTGGTTTCAATCAACCTATAGAAATAGATGAAGAGACAGGTGAAATTGTTGGTGGTATAACTCCCGTTCCTGTATCTGAATATGTTGATATTCAGAATATGCTTGAGGATTTAATGAAGAATTGGAGTTCTTATATGAATACTGAAGAAATACAGGATTGGCAAACAATGGGTGGAGAAGCCGTTAGTCCTAGTAATGTAGGTAATTTCCCATTTCTTGAAGAGATGCGAGAAAAAGTTTCACAAATAGCTCCTGATGAATTTTATAATGCTGCTATGGGTATGATTATGGCTAATGATAAAGCTATGGATTGGATTGAAACTAAATATATGTTAGATAATCTTGATCCTGAAACAGGAGATATAAGAGATTTAACTACTGATGATTTACTATATTATTTTCCAGTTAGTCCTAAAGACAAAGATGGAAATCCTCTTAGTAGAGATATGAGAATTAGACAATCTCAGGATGCAATAAGAGGAGCCATACAAGAAAGAAGGGCATCTTATGAAGCTAGAGATATGGAAGTATCCGATGAAGATATTTTAAGGGAGTTACATAAAGAGCATTATATTAATAATGAAATGACAGGTTATATGTCAGGATTAGGAAATAAATATGTTACATCTCAAACTCTCATTCATAGAAAATTTGTTAAAGATTATATATATGAAGGTAGATTAGCTAAACAATCAGAATTTGATGCTCATATAAGACAACTTGGTGCATCCGAGTATGATTTTGATCCTGCTGTAATTAGAGATTCAATGCAAACCATTCAAGAAGAAGTTGATTATTTAAAGCAAGAACTTTCAACTTTGGAACCTAATACTGATGAATATATAAGAACTAAAGCATTATTAGGAACCGCCAAACAACGACTTAATAATAGGGAAGCCATTCTTACAGATATGTATGGTAGTGTTGGTAAAGAGGATTTCATAAATAATTTAAATAAAAATGTTGTATGGAAGCAACTTATGAATGACTGGTTTGGTTCAGATTATGCAGCTTTACAAAATTTTGATTTGGATAAAATATATGAATTACACAGTACAAATAAAGAAGATAAACTAAAAGAATACTTTATAGAAGTGTTAACTAAATCAGATAGTATCACAGCTCAAAATTTTATAAGTTCAATTACTATCCCTGGAGCTGTAAGAGCANCTGTTCGTGGTGCTGCCGATTTAGTTAGGGGTGATAAAGACCTTGATGCTATAGCTAATAGATTTATTAATGAATTAGATAAAGCATTTCAAGGAGGTATTGATCCTTCTAAAACAGACTGGCATAAAAATATGGTTATTATAACTTTTGACGATGAAAGTGGGTCTGGTGCTATATCTAGTAGGTTTGAACAAGATATATTACAAAATCTTCCTGGTGTATTTAAAACTTGGTATGGATCTAGTAGTGAAGAGAAAAAATATCAAGATATATTAGATCAAACTAGAGAAGCTGATGTTCATTTTGTTAGTGATATGAGTATGGGAGAACTTTATTTTCATATAACATTAAAAGATAAAGATGAAGAAGTTTTGCATAGAGATCTTGTACATGGTAATCAACTAGAAGGTGTAAATCAGGGAACCGGATATGATCTTATGGATGCTTCAAGAAGCCCTAGGTTAAAAAACCATCCTACGGATGCTAGAAATAAGTGGGTAACAGGTGCCAACATTGCTACGATGTACACTCCTACATATAGAGTTACTTCTGATAATAGAACTATTGGATCTGGTAGTTTACAAACTAGAATATCAGAACTTGCTCCTCATCTTAGAGATTCTGGTTGGATAAATGAAGATGATCCTATTTATATAACTGATTATCAACCTGATGGTGGAAGACATACCATACCTATAACTATTAGAAAATTACCTAATGGTAACTATATGCTTTATGAACAATTAGCTAATGATACTATGCCTAGACCAGTAGAGAAAAATGTTGAATATGCTAATATTGGTGAGCTAGTTTACGCTATATTTAGTAATTATAATTTAAGACAACCTCAACAATGACAAGAAGAGAAAGATTAAGAAGTACGCCTTATATCCCTTCTTCTCCTGGTGATGTTCAAAGACAAGAAGTATCTCAAAAAAGACAGGAAAGAATAAGAGCTACCCCTGAGTTGGAACAACTTCATATGGGTGGTACAGGTATTCCTATGTCTCAATACTTCTCTCCTACAAAAGGTAGTATTGCTGAATATACTCCATATTTTAGAGATGGATTAGTACCCATGTGGCACGGTCAAGAAGCTATAGATGAAGCTAGAGCTAAAAATCAAACAGGTTGGCAATTAACAAGAGGGATAATTGACCAAACTATAATGGCTACAGTTGTAGGTGGTTTGATTGAAAGTACAGGTAACTTGTTAGAAATGTCAAGACTTAGACAACTTCTTACTGATACAGATCACTCATGGCAACAAAATGCTTTACAGGAATGGGGTCATCAAATTGCTGAAGCTTCAAGAGAAAGAAGTCCTATACATCAAACTAGACGTGCTGCAACAGGTGGTTGGGGAGCTACTGGAGACAGAACATATTGGGCCTCTCATTTACCTTCTATTTTTACTAGTCTTTCTCTTATGCTTCCTACTATGGCTGCTGCTAGATTAACTACTACAATTCTAGGACATACTGTTAGACTTGGTAGAGCTATGGGAGTAGTCAAAGCTTTCGATAAAGGTAAAAAGATGGTATCTCCTTTACTTGTTACTAAACGTATTAGAGATGCTAAAAAAGCAGCTAAAACTCCTTATTTATTTACACAAAAAGGTGCACAACATGCTGGTAAATTAGCTATGCACTCTCTTTATTCTAGACATATTTATAGTTATACAGAGTCAATGGATAACTATAGAACTAGATTAGAAGAGGAATTAGCTAGAGGTTTAAATTTTGAAGAAGCTCATACTTATGCTTCTAAAGCTGCTGCTCATAATTATAGATTAGGTTATTTAAATCTATGGAAAGATTTTGCTACATGGGGTTTGTTATTTAAACATATCCCTGCTATACATAGGTATACAGATGCTAGAACCGCTGCTGCTGCCGGAAGAACTACATTTAGAGGGCAACAAGTATTTGGAGAACAAGGTGCTAGAAACCTATCTAATATGGCTACACAAGCTAAAATAAGCAAATCTATAGCTTTAAGAGATTTAGGTTTTCATGCTTTACTAGAAGGTGTAGAAGAGTATAATATTCAATGGCAGAAAAAGGAAGGTCAAAGAGTAGCTGATATTCTAGCAGGTAGAGAAGAAAGAGCTTCTGAAGGAGAGCGTGTAGATGCATTTTTAGGTCGTATGAGAGATCATGCTCTTGATCCCCATACATTTGACTCATTTTTATTTGGTAGTCTTGGTGGTCTTGTATTTGGCGCAGTTGGTAAAGCCGGTGTAATTAAAGCTGAACAGGGGCAAATACGTAGAGCAGAACAAGCTGCTGAAAATATTATAAAAAACATAGAAGATATAAGTTCACTACAGGGTAAAAAGGCTGAACTTATTAATAAAGGTGAAGGACAGTTAGCTCAAGTTGTTGATGTAAACTTTGAAGCCGGTCTTTTACAAGAAGGTGTTTTAAGAGGTGATATAGGTATTAGTATAGAACTCTTAAATGAGCTATCTCAAAAAACAGATAGTCAACTTCAACAAATGGATATGACACCTGGTTCTCAAGAACAGCTAGCTAATCTTGCTAGAAATCTTCAAAAGGGTGCAGAATCATATAATAGCTATGCTAATAGAGATTATGGTTATGGACCTAGAGATAGTTATATTCATTCAAGACAAGCTGTACTTCAATATCAATTAGATCGTTATACTCAAATACGCGATCAATATAGAGAAGTTGATCCAAAAGCAGATAGATTTGCAGGACAAGTATTACCTGATTATGTTGGGGAAACAGCTAAAAAACAAGTTAGGGATATTGAAGTTTTAAGATATATTAATAATGAGATTGAAACTGCTGAGAAATATATATCTGAAATACAGAATGAAATATCTGATTTAACAGAACAAGTAAATAGACAAAGAGACCCTGAACAAAGAAATGCAATGTTTAGGGTAATAACTACTAAAGAACAATCTTTAAATAATGAACAACAATATCTTCATAGTAGGTTAAAGAAACAAAGAAATAAACTTCAAGAAGTTGTTGATAATAGAAGAAAGATTATTGAAGAAGGTGAAGATGGTTCACAGGTTTCTAAATGGATTACTGAAAATATTGAAGCTAGTCCTATGGAAGCTGCAGTTGCAATTAAACATTTAGATCAGTTAATTGATAGAACTGAATCTGAACTTAAAGGTTTATCAGAAGGTAAAAATAGCAAACCTGTCATTGACTACATGAAGAACATGGAGAAGATGGAAAAGTTGATGTTAGATCAAAGAAAAAGTAGGTTTGATAAACAAGCTAGAGCAATAATTAATGATGATAGTATAACTGCTAAACAAAAGAAAGAACGTCTTGATAAATTACATAAAGATAGTGATCACGAATTTAAATCTTTATATAAAACATTATCTAAAGAAGTATCTCAACAAGAAAAACTGGAAGCTGAAAGAGAGGTTATTGAAGGTCAAATATCTCCTATAGTATCTAAACTTGTAAACGAAAGAACAGGTGTAGAAGGAGATCATACTCTTACTGCTGAAGAACAGAAAATTTATGATACTCATAAAAAACATATTAATAATTTAGTTGAACAACAAATTAAAAAACAAACACCTGAACCAGAAATAGAAACTAAAACTCCTAAAGATCCTGAGTCAGATGCTACAAAGAAGGTAACTAAAGAAGAAATAATAGAATTATTAGAACAGGATCATATAGATTTACAAGATAAAGCTATAAATTTACAAGTTCTTAAAGGTTTAATAGCTGAAGATGGTAAACTTTTAAGGTTTAATAGTATACCCGAACAAATAAGAACTGCAAAAGGTGCAGAGTATATATATTTAAAGGCAACTATTGAATATTTTTATGGCTTACATTTACTTACAGCAGATGCAAAAATTAGATCTAGAATACAACATATACTAGATGATATGAATAAAAATCATACTAGTATAGTTAATAGTTTATTTGCTAAACCTATAGAGGGTTTAGCACAATATACTACAGAATCTGGAACAGAACAAATTAATAAATTTTTAGATAAACATTTAAGTGAAGATTTTCCTACAAAAAATGCTTTATCTATGTATAATATTTTAGTTTATGATTATAGAAAATCTATTAGAACAGCTGAAGATTTAACATCTCGTTCAGAAGAACAGCGAGGTACTGTAAGTAATGATGATAAAGTTAAAAGTGCAGCAAAAGATATAGCTGATAATGTAATTAATGTAGGAAAAGAAAATATTACAAAAAAGGATATACCCGATAGGGAAATTTCAAAAGAGACTCCAAAAGAGACTCCAAAAGAGACTCCTGTTGATACCCCTGCTGAAACCCTTACTCCTAGAACTCCAACACCTACAGAAACTTTACAAAGAAGTACAACTGAATTTTTACCTGGTGCTAGGGATGGTCGTTTTGGTAAAGCTCATAAAACTCCTACTGAACAGGGTATTATTAATGAGGTTAGACATGATGATGGTCAAAATGCAATAGTTATTCCTTTAAATGATGTGGATGCTATAAAATATTCTATTAACTATAGTGATGTAATGTTAAAGGGTGTATATCAAATAGCAAATTTATTTGATGCACGATCTGCAGAAGGTCTGATATTAAGAAAGCCTGCTAAAGCTAAAAGGGATGCCGATGGAGTATGGCATATTGTAGAAGAAGGTTTAATTGAATTTGCTCCCAATCAAGGGTTACACATATCTCTGCAAGACACTACAAAAAGAAGTAGAGATATATCTGATCAGGAAGCAGGAGAAATAGCAAGAGCTAACATTGCTGATATTTCTAGAGCAATGACTATGTTTCAAAATCTACAAACTGCCTTGATTAAATTATATGGTATTAATAATGAAGTTATTATTAATATAAATGATATATATGATATACTTTATAACGGAGATCAAATAGAAGCTTTAATGGAAGGTTGGACAGTAATACGATCTTTATTTAACGATATAAGAAATTCTGAATTAGCAGGTGTAAGACCTGATGGAACTAAAGTAATTGAGGGAGCAGGAGTAACAACTAAAATTACTATTGACTTTAAAGTTCCTAGAGATGTACAAACCGATAATTACATTGAAAAGTATTTAAGCCATAAAAAAGAACAAGCAGAGGATACTAAAGACTTTGCAACTTATGTTTATTTACGTGATATACATGAACTAGGTGATGCTGCAATGGCTAGTCCTGAACAAGCTGATATACTCGGGGAGATTATATCTCTTGAAGAAGGTGATACTCTTACATTAAAGCCTGATCCAAGCCATGTAGATGAAAGATATAAAACTGAAGAAGAAATAAAAGCTAGAAATGAAGATCCCGGTAGTCTTCCTATAAAAATTGTTTCTAATAAGCAAGGTAAAGAAGTAGAAATAGGATTTTTACAAGAACTTACCCAAGTTCATAACGGTGTTCATTATATAGATTCTGAAGGAAGTTTTAATCCGTTTAGTAATACTATTGCTAAAAAGGATGCTAGCATTATGGGTAAATCTAAAAACATAAGACATCTTCGTTCAATATATAAAGATGCTATGTCAGGTGTAAAATATGATACTAAAAATTACCCACAAGAAGTAACACAAATTCTTGATAAGCTTTTAAAACATAATTTGCCCAAAGGACAGCAGATTAAAAATGCAATGATTGCTCATGTTCTTAGACCTTTATTTTATAAATATACTACTGATGTAAATCTCAATACTACTGAAGTATATAAGAGGTACAGAAATCATTATGATACTTTCAAATATGATTATGAAAGTACAAAAGAGATGAGAGAGGCAATTAGTAAAGGTCAAGATGTATCTCTAAAGTTTTATAATAAAGGTTTAAGTTTTAAGAAATCACCAGAAGGATATACTAGAAAAATATCTGATGTAGTACCTAAGGTAAACATTAAAGGTAAAAATAAGATTGGTCTTATACACCCTTCTATTCCAGATAAAGTATCTCGTACTCCTATTGATGTTGATACAGGTATGCCTGTAAGAATCATAAATCCTAATGTAATAGGTAGGAGTGAATTTCTAACCTTACATGAAAAAGCACCTGGTCAATTTGAAGCCTTATATACTGATAGAGGAAAGATAGGTAAAAAATCTCCTATATCTAATTATATAATAAAAAATCTAAAACACATAGCAGAACGAAATAGCAGAAAAATTACAAGTGATTTTAGAGCAGAATTAGAATATCTTGTAGAAGTTAGTAAAAAAGATGTTCCTAAAACTTTTAATCTTAAAATTAATAACTCTACAAATTGGAATTCTATAACTATACAAAGTAACAATAAATTTTATGAAATTAGATATAATGCTGAAACAGATAGATATCAATATGTAGAAGGAACATTTGAAGGCGGTACAATAGTTGATAGAGCTAATAGGAGATGGCAAGATACAGACACTGCTAGGATAGAGGAATTATTATCAGATTTGAGAAGGGGTGCTTTATTAGATTATAACACAACTTTACCTTCCCCTGATAGATATATTGATCCCAGTACTGGCATAGAATATTCTAGTTATAAAGAGTTTATGATAGAATCTAAAGCTATTGTTACAAATCTTGAAGCTGTATATGATCAGGTAGGTAGACCTATTACTAACTATGTACCTAGAGCTAGACAATATGAAGCACCCATAAGTCTTCGTGTTAAACATGAAATTATACCTAAAGGTGAAAAAAACAGAATTACTCAAGATGGTTCACCTGTTCAAAATAAACCCATACCTGATACAACAGCTGAAAAGACAGATAGTAATATATCTTCAATTAACAATTCCTTATCACATATATTAGGTAAAAATATCAAAGATGTTTTAAAACAATACGGTGAAGAATTTGTTATATTATCTTCTGTAATTGAAAGTTTAAATTTAGATATTCATATTGCTGATTCTGTAAGTTTACAAAATGAAACAGATCAAGCAATGACTAATAGATTGTCAGATAAAGGTTTTGTTATAACTCTTGGTCCTAGGTTTGCTCTTGAACATATGCATAATGAAGCTAGAAGAGCACAACAAGGTGTTATTTTAACTCATGAGATTCTACATAATATTATAGATTATAAATTATCTACAATGTCAGAAGCTCAAGTAACCAATGTACACAATCAGCTAGATCAATTTTTAAAAGATGTTAGGGATGCTGCTGATAAAGCAAATCTTACACCAGGAGAAATAGCTGCATTAAATAAATATTTTAATGAGGCTAATGCAGAGATAACAGAAACAATTACTTATGCTTTAGCTCATAAAAATATTACACAAATATTAGCTAAGCTTTCAGGCAATCAAACAACAACTAAAGATGGATTTTTTAAAAGAATTCTAGATATGGTTGCTAATCTATTAGGTATTGAATCTGGAACTAAATTAGCAGAACTTGCAACTATGTTAGATACAGTATTGGAAGTTCAACTTGCTGATGGAGTTAAAGTTGAAACACAACCACAATTAAGTGAAAAAAATCTTAAATTAAAGGAATTAGATTTTACAGATTCTCAAATTGAAAATCTAACAGATTCTCAGGTTGAAAATATTATTAGTAATAATATCACATCTGAAGCATTTTATGCATCTAAAGGTAAACCATCTGTAAAAGCTGGAGGTATATTTGCAAAAAAGATTAAAGGTAAAAGAAGTATAGATTTTAGACATCTTACTTCTAATAATCCTGAACAAATATATAACCAAAACAGTGAAGCAATACAAGCTTCTTATGGTTTAACCAAACAACAGTTTATAGATAACTGGAATAATTTAACACATAAAGAACGAATTAATATCCTAAAGTGTTTATAAGATATGGCTATACATTGCGTTAATGTTAATAGTAAAGAGTTTAAGTCTCTAGTTGAAACAACTAAACTTAACCCTTTAAAATTGTCTAGTGTTATAGCAGAGTGGCAGCAAGACAATAATAGCACAACTATACCTAAAGAATCAGATTTAGTCAGTGGTAGATATATTATTTCTCCTTTAACTGAGCAGTTCCGATCTAAAAAGTCTAGAGATTGGTGGTATGGTCAATCAGAACAATTTAAAGCTGTAAGAGGGCTTCCTCTAGAGCAGAAAAAGGTTCTGCATAGGATAAGTACCATAAATGAATATTCTGCTCATACAGGCTTCTTCAAGAAGGGAGCAAGACATGATTTAGGGAGAATGAGGTCAGCAATGAGAGAAGCAGGTCTTATAGATTCCGGTTTTAATGTTGTACTTAATGAATATGGTACTCCTCATTATACCTACAATGGTAAATTTATAAACCCTTATTGGTTTGCTAAAAAAGGTAGTAGAGAGTTTGACTACACTATTCAAACTGCTGAAGGACATATTAGTAATTACTCACCTTTAGCTAAAAAAGGTTTTGAGCTTCTTAACATACAACCAGAAACTGCTGATCCTATACTTCCTAGAGTAGTTAAAATTTTACCGCCTTCCATAGGAAGAAGTTATGAAATCAGACTTGTAGAAGATCAAGAGTTAGATGTAGAAGTTGTAGGAGTTGTATCAAGGTTTAAAATTACACCTAAAACAGAATTTGTTGATATTCAAGATCCTTCTGAAAAACATGAATCTTTAATTACTAATCTAAAATCTAAATATAAAGGTGTATTAGAACAAATACGTACAGAAATTCCTGTAGAATTTCTTAAACCCGAAGTATTAGATATTATAAGGGATTACTATATTCTTAATGAAGATTATAATTATGATATGGATAGTCCTATGGAATTTGTTCAAAGTTTATCAGAATATGCATCTAATCTTATAGACGAAAGTGCATCTTATATTGACAGGGCACAACAAGTTCTATTTCCTGAAATTGAACATAGACCTCATAAATATCCTATAATAGGTGAATATAGCCCTCATAGTATCCCGCCTAATCAGTTAGAACAAGTAAGAGATTTGTTAGAGGAATACTTGCAACATACGAATGATCCAAGTGTTATGGGATTTGAAAATTGGTATAAGAATATTAAAAATCCTGTACCTAAAACACTTACAATATCTGATGTTTATTTTAAACATAATCCTTTATCCAAATTTGATTTTGCTGTTGTTTCTCATGTTAATAAGTTACTATCTTACGTAGCTTATAATCATCTTTCTAATATTCAAGAATTGACAATGAAAGATATTAAGCAAACAGGAGAGACAATTAAAAATTATATTCTTGACGCATTACAAGCTGAGTTTGAATACGTAGTAACAGAAGGTTTAATTACAGCTGATCAACAATCTGTAGTAAAGGATCAATTACTTCCTGAACTTAGGCTTGAAAATAGCGAGTTATGGGATAACTTTATAAATTATTTTTCTGCAACATATAAGTTTACTATTGCTGACCACACAGATATATTAAATGATATGCAGGTGGAGGAAATTCCACAGATATTTGATGATATGGCACAGCTTAAACAGAATCTTAAAGATAGTATTCCTGCTAAAGTTAAGTTTTTATTGGGTCAGGTTAGTCGTGGTGTTAATGAATTAACAGGTTTGCCAGAACTTGTTGAATTAGATACTCTTACAAACAGATTGATTAATGCTCATACAAATGATTATAAAAGGGAAGATTATATACGTACTCTTGAGCATATTAGAGATCATGAATATGAAGGTTTGTCAGACATATTACAGGAAATAAGAGATGATAATAATATGTTTAATGCCTATGTTGCGGCTTTAGATTATCATTTACCCGAAGTATATTCCATAGTTATGTCCAAAGCTTATAATCTAAATATAACAGATGTATTAAACGCCAACAGAGATTCCTTTGTATATAATAGAGATTTTGACACATGGAGTAAAAATATAAACATCTTACTTAAAACTAATCATCTTAATTTTATACATAATAAGTATAAAAATGCTTTACAGAAAGCTATAAATGATCCTGCAAGAAAGCTTGATCCTACTATGGCTGATTATAGCTATTTATCTTTAAATGATATATTAGAGAATACATTAGATTTTGAAGGAGAGTTTTCTTATGAATCTTTTCAAGAAATATCTGCAATACTTAATGATATAGGTATTAATATTACAGCTGATTCCCTTCTTGCAGAGTATAATGATCCTAAATATCAAAAAACTCATAGTAGTGTAAACAGTGTATTTAATAGAGAGGTTTTACAACCTATTAATAGAATTCTAGCTGATATAGCAAATCATGTTGAAAAAGAGGCTACTGAATTTATCTCTGATGAAAAAGGTAATATTTATAGAATAGCTAAAATGAATGCTAGGTATAGTCCTACCAGAACCCAGCTTGAATATCTCAATGTTAATAATGATGTTGTATATAGTCCTATATACCAATCTTATATAGGTAGAATGTCTAAAGCTTTAAATTCTATTGATAATGTAATAGAACTATTTGAAAAATTCACTACTGATCCTCGTTATAATGATTCTAATCTACTTTGGTCAGATGGAAATAAAAAGAATGGTATCTTTAATTATGATACAGAACATTATCAGGAAACAGGTCAAAAAGTTATAGATAAAAATAACCCTGTAAATATAAATGTTTCATCTAATTTAACTCTTGCCCAATTTGATGGTATTAAAATGCTTCAAGAGGCATACGGTATTCAAAATGAACATATAACAGGTAGACCCTGGGATTTAGCAAGTGTTCTATTATCTGATAAGGGGAGATTTGCTATACCTGCTTCTGACTCAGGAAGAATATTTACTATTGGTTGGAATCCTTATATGGGATACAGAGCTAAAGAGTTAAAAGATTTTATTAATTATGATAGAGAAGTTGATACATTTACTATTGACAGTGATCATGTCATATTTACTAAAATTAAAAATACCATAATGCAAGAGCTTAAAGATATGAGGGAAGTTGCAAATCATATCTTTGATGTAGATCAATATGGTAACATATCTTTAAAAGAAGGTATTAATACTAATTTATTACATAATCCAAAACATTGGAATGGAAAAGAAATAATTGATAGTGAAACAGGAATTCCAACTGGGAGAGTATTTAAATTTCTTAACCTACAATATACTCAAACCGTAGATGGTGTTACAAGTCTTGTTTCACTTAATGATAAACTTACTAATCATAGGCATTTAATAGCAGACCTTACAGATACTAATTTAAACTTTATTATAAATGAGTTTATAGTTGAAGCATTAGAAGCTAACCTTAGAGATCATTTAAATCATTTTCAAGATATTAGACATATTCTAATGGATCAGACTGCTTATGCTAAAACCGAAGGTACTAAAACTAAACGTAAAAAGTTTACTAAAAAAGAAGCTGAACAAAATAGAATATATGATACTGAAGAAAGCCTTGATCAAGGTCTTATAGATATGTATGTTAAAAACTATTTATCAGCTATAGAAATTGATGGTCTTATAAACGGTAATCTTAGTGAATATAAGAACATAGAAGATAATAATAAGAGGGTAAACGAGAGTATTAAAAATGGTTTAGGTAATAATGCCAATACCACTTATAACTCTCTTGTCGTAAATGACTATATTGCAGACAGCCCTCTTATGGAAAAAATTGCTAAAATTATAGGTGGTAAACTAGGCAAACAAATAGCAGATACTTACAGAGGTATAGAAACTACAGATGGTATTACTTTTATTACATCTGATGAGTTTGTAAGAAGATCTGAACTAGTAGGTCGTAAAGATGAAGTAATAGACGCAGTTAAAGATTTTGAAAATCCTGAAAAGGGTCTTGATTTTACTAAATATAATAGATTAATAGAAAGTCAAAAATATTTCTATTATGGTAGAGAATCAACAGAAACTTTAACACCTGGTCATAAAGAAGTACTATCTACTCAATATAAAAACTCAACTGTAGTTCTTACTAGAAGGTTAGCAGAGAACTTACAATTAGGGGAGTTATATGACTTTATGATGAATAATAATCTAGATGAAGTAGCTTTCTCTAGTGCTAGAAAAGTAGGTACGGGTACACCTCTTAATATATTTGATAAAGAAGGTAACATATCTGTGGAAAATATAACTAGGGATAATGTACATGAAAGCAGACAAATGCTTCATCATAGAAACTTGCTTATACAATTAGATGTTAAACCTCATCTATTAAATGAAAAAAATAAGTTAGGAGTTCAGGTTCAAAAGATACTTTTTAGCAATATAAATCTAAATGAGGCTGTTTATAACATTCCCAGAAGAAAAGGTAATCTAACTGGAAATCAAATTAAAAATCATTATCATAGTCTTATCACAGGTAATCTCGTGGATAGTGCTATAAATTTATTAGATAGGTTTGGAGCTATTGAAAACGGTGAAATAAAATACGTAGTAGATGAACATACAGGGGAGAGAACAGATAGTATAGATATTGATAGGGTTAAAATGTTAGATTTCCTAAGAGATTATGTTAAAAATAATGAGGTAAGTTATGAGTTACGTGAGGCACTAGGTATTAAAGGTACCTCTCAAATGAATATACCTTTATATGACGGTCTTACTTCTCAAAAGTTTCAAAGTATATTATTAGCAATGTTTAGTAACAATGTTACTAGACAAGAAGTATCAGGTTTTCACGTACCTATTATTCCTGAAGTTGGTATTAATATTTCTAAAAATCAACTTACTAGTGATACTGCATGGAATGAAATGCACGATAGTGATATATCTGGAATAGACTTAATTGATAGTGTTAAAGATAGAGCTATAAGAGAAGGTAAGTTAAAACTAGGTTTTGAGAAAAAGGTTGATCCTGTTAATGGGGAAGAATATTATGTAGCAGAAATTATAGTTAATCCTTGGTCTGCTAACTTTTGGGAAGGTAATAAGGTAGTAGATATAAATACTTTATCTGAAGAGGTTAGGACTATGTTTGGTTATAGGATGCCTACAGAGGGTAAACAATCTATGCTATATGTTGAAGTAGTTGGTTTTATGAAAACTGGCGCATCACAAGCAATGTTTCCTTTTGAATTTATTAATAAAACTGGTTGGGATTTTGATATTGATACGGTATTTCTTAATAACAAGAATGTTACTATAAATGAACAAGGTCAATTTGTTCCTATACAATATCTTGATTCAACTAATAGTACGGGTCAACAAAGATATGAGCAGTATATTAAATATGATAAAAGAGCTTCTAGAATACGAGCAAAATATTCAGATCAATTAAACAGTCTATATAAAACCTTAAATAGAAGTTGGAATTATATGACTTCTAGAATGATTAATGAACTTAATCTTGACAGTGAAGGAGATGTATTTAGAATATTAGATGAAATAAATGATCTTAATTATCAAAAACAAAGAATACATGAAGAGTTATCTGAAAACTATTTTAATAATACAGAAGAACTAACTCCTGAACAACATGATTATATTCAAACTCTGTTTCGTTCTATGGATTATGTTAAAGCTCAATCCAGAATGCTAACAGATAAATTAAGATTTCCTAAAGAAAAACTATTTGAGAAATTAAAAAGAAGAAAAGTAAGACAAAGAGAACTCTTTAGTAAAATTGATCAACTAAGAGAAAAAATAAATTCTGAAATAAAACAAGCTATACCCTTTGAAGTATTTAAAAAGAAACCTATAGAACATCAAAATACAAAACCTGCTAGAGATAACAGAATCATGGATGTTCAAAGTTCTATTGTTAGAAATAAAGCTCATGTGGATGAGTTCTTTAAACCTAACAGCATGGATAATATTACCGCTGTAGGTAACTATATTAATAGTAAATATGGGTATAAAATTAATAACATGAATCCTCATAACTATAAGGATTTTGCTACTCTTAGAGATTTGAATATGAATAGTCGAACTCTTAAAGGTATGAGTATCGCATTTAAAGCAATACTTCCTGTTTTGGGTGCTGATGGTGCTACTACTAATCCAATTAACTTTTTATATAAAGAGGATAAGTATTTACCTAAAATAACAAAACCAAAACTTAAACCTTTATTTAAGGATGTTTCTACCACTAAATATGGAATTGTAATTGCTAATGATAATATAGGTAATAATAAAAGTGGTAACTGGTTAGATATAAACGGAGACAAAATAAGTACTCAAGCAGTTGAAACTACAGCTAATATACTAGATGCTGTTAAAAACCTTATGGGATTTAATATTAATCCTAATACTATATCTATTTTTGAATACCTTTCTAGTACAGCTATGTCAGGAGTATTTAATAACACTGCTAATAGATTTGTATTAGCTTATTTCTTTACACATCAACCTGCTGTAGTAGAATATTCTAGACAGATGGATATAGAATCATTATCTAGTCCTAATGTTAGATCTGCTGTAGGTATGGCTATAGTGGCCAATAAATATAGAAATGAAGTATTAAAACATATTTCTAAACGTTTAGATAAACGATTGGGTGTAAATAACTCTGCAAGTAAAGAAATAAATACAAAACTAAAACTATATGATTCTGTATTTCTTACTGTGGAATCCATGGAAGAAGTAACGAAAGAACAAAATAGTATAACACAAGAGTTAGCAGATGAATATGGTGTTGAAATTAGACCTTTTGAAAACATCATATATAATCCTGAGGTTTATGAACAATTTATGGATATTGATATAAGGCTTAAAAATGATCCTGAATCAGTTAGTGATATAGAAAATCTATTCTTCAACTTTGGACAATTAGCCGTAATTTACCAATTACATAATTTGGATAATGTATCTAGTNCAATTACTAAAGCTATTAGTACACTTACCACTGATAAGATTGGTGCAGGGCCAACTTTCTCTACTAATAGAAGATTATATCAAAATATTAGAGATCTTCTTGTAAATATGAATGCACTAGAGGCACTAGCGAGAAATCCTAAAAATCCATACGATCTTACTCCTGCCGTTGTAAAAGAACTTAAACATAAAATAGATAGTACAGAATCATTACAAGAGACCGTACATTTGTTAAATGAGTTTTTAGAGTATTTTGAAATACCAAAAATTTTATTTACCCCTCTTAAGGTTGGTGAAAAAGCTGCTATGGAATACTATTATCCTAGCTTATTTAGAAATATTACACCTGAACAAAATATCCAAAAAATAGAGAATTATGAAAGATTGGAAGATACTTCTCAATCACATGAATTATTTGATAGTTATTTAATATGGTCTAATACTCTTGCCTCACAAGCATTTCAACAGTTTATACCACACGAGTATGGTAATAATTATATATTCAGAAAAGAAATCTTAGAATTAGCTAATGCTCAAAATGATCCTTATGCGCAGAGAGTAATTAATAATTATCTCAATAGTTCTCATATTACTAAATCTGCTGGTTTAACTCATTCAAATAACTCTCTTGTACAGGAAATATCACAAATACATGAGATTGAACCATCTATTCCTGAAAGATCAATAATGTTTGATAAGCTACCTGATACTATATCTCAAGTAGATATCAACATTAAAAATCCTACTAATGAAGAAATAAGAACCTTCTCTAGACTTCCTGTAGTAGGTAAAATAATGGTATTGAAAGCAGATAAAGAATTTGCTAACCATATTGAAAACCCCATATATGAAGGAAGTCATATACTTAACCAAGTAAAACTACATGAATCTTCTGATGTATATAATTCATTAGGTTATACATATTATGATGTATCTAAATCTGGAGACCCAAGATATATGATGGAAAGTCTTACTAATATGCTTAATAGTGATAATCCATTAGTAAAAGTTACAGCACAAGAAATGGTAAAGATGCATATGTGGTTATATGGATCATCTTATTCAAATAGCATTCTTAGATTTGTTGATCCTAAACTACGCCATAGAAATGGTAACTACCATATTAAATCTGAAGTTGATTTTTCAGATTATGCTGAGCAGCTTTCTAAAATAGAAGAACAATTTGTTGATCCCGATACAAGAGATAACTTTTATAAAGCTAATTGGAAGAATCCTACATTTGTTCCTTTGGCACAACCTACTAAAACCACTACAGGTAAGATACGAAATGATAGACCTAAATTTCAAACATTAGCTGAGATACATGAAATTTCAGATTCTGGTAGTTTTCCTACATCTCATTTAATAATAGAAAGTGCAAAGAAAGTTTCAGAATCAATATATGGTAATGCCCCTTATGTAACAGTTCAAGTGGGACAAAGAAAGATATTATATAAGAGGTATGTACCTATTAATCAAACTAAAGAAGATTTATCCTATGTATATTATCCTGTTACTAAAACTCTACCTCACGAACAAGGAGTTACAGCTATACCTGAAAATATAAAATATACAGATACTCATAACATAAGATCAGAAGAATCTTATATGTTGCTTGCAGAACAAGTAGTATCAAATGATCCTACAAAGTTTATGCTTAATATGGCAGAAGAATTAAATCTTTATAAAAGTGTAAAACAAGGAACTAAACAAGAACCTGCAACTATACAAACTAAAGCAAAAAAAGTATTTACTATTCCTGAAACTATTGTACCTCATGATAACTTTATACCGAATATAGTAAATAATACTTTTAATAGAATACCTGTAACAGACGAAAGCTTTAATGAGCTTAAAAAAGGAGATATAATAAAACTTAGATCAAAAGATAAAGAAACTCAAGATGTTACAGAGGCATATGTAGAAGTCATATCTAAATCTAAACCTATGGCTTTAGATTTTAATGTAATAGAATCTGAAGTTACTCCAGAACATATATCTAAAATGAAAAGTCGGCTTAAAGCTAAACGTCGTCTTACAACTTCAGAGCAAGCTGCTGTTGATAGAATTATAACTATACCTAATGTTGAAGCTCTTGTTAACTCTGATGCTTTTATAACTACCGGTGAAGAAGTAGATTATGCATCACTTAAAGTGGTATATCAAGGACTGTATGCTAATACACAATATACAGGTAAAACAGGTAGAATTAGTGGTAAACCAAATACCTTATATATACATCATAAAGAAGGAAAATCTATTATTGAACCTATTGAATTTATTTCAGAACTAAGAAAAGAAAATAAAGATTTACATATTATTCTTAATCATGAAATATCTCCTAATTTAATAAAATATTTACAAACAAATGGAATACCATTTACATTTATATTAGGTAAAGATACTCCCAGTAGTTCTATTGAAAACATTTCAAAAGTTATAGGTTTAAGTAGAGCCAGTCTTTCTAAAAATACTATTAGATTTGGAGTAGCTAAGGCTAAGCGTTCTGTAGATTTCGGAGAAACTCATCATGAGTTTGAAGGTTCTACTATAGAAATGGTTGATAAACTTTCTTCTATATCTGACAGGTCATTTTATATTGGTTCTGATAATGAGGTTTTAGGTAATATTGTAAATAAATATGATACAGGACATGTAATAAACATTCAAAATACACCCAAACAAATAGCAGACCAGATAAGTAAGGTTTTAAAAGGTACAGATAATTACGTTGAATTAACTGTAATAGGAGATAATATTCAAACTGCAAATCTTACACAAGATCAAATTAATGAAAAGATTGTGAGAGCTTTAAATCATTTAGCTACATATAATAGAGATAAAATATTTAACATACATACCTTAAACGAAAATGGTGTAGCTAATGCAGTCAGGATTAATCAGGCTAGAATGGAAGTTGTAGTACATAATCATACTAAATCCACAAATAAACTTGATGTAAACAATCCTAAATATAGTAGAGATTTTAGTTTATATGATGATTTCATTTCTGTAGATGAAACTAGTTATCAAGATGTACTTACAATGAATAAACATAATCAAAGTATTCTTGATTCTCTACATTCCATATTACAATTTGAACACGTTCAAAAAGAAGCTAGACCTGCATATAAATTTGGTGATTCAGATGTATTAACTAAATCAGCAGCTAAAATTAGAGGTACTTATTCTATATCAGAATCATCTATTTTAAAAGATAGAGACATAGATGGTATACGCGCTGCATTAGAGGTTAATCTTAATCTGGCTAGGCCAATGTTTAATTATATGAAAGAATTATATGATCAGGTATCTAATGTTAATTATCTAAACATGTATAATCTAGATGCTGATCTTGCTTCTGATATAGCAGGTCAAATTAGAACATTAGGTCATATGAATTATGTTTTAGATTTCATAGATGAATTTAGTGTTATTGAAACCCATAGAGGGGATTCTAATAGAATACAAGCTGTTAATGAAATAATAGAAGAGCTAAAAGAACTTAAAGCTGAACATGATAGTTTAATAGAGAAGGTTCAAACTCTTAGAAATAAATGGATGCATGGTCTTGTTGTAGCACATTCTAGTAATCCTGAATTTAAAAGTAGGTTTACAGAAACAGTAAAAGAAATAGATGTAGAAGGAAAATTAAATGCTGATCAGATACTTGTAGAAATGACAGCTGAAGAAGAGTTAGCACAGCTGACTAAACTTCTTACTCAAAACGAAGCAATGTCTTGGACAATGTCTCAGTTTGATAGCGCATTTGATACTACCATTACTGTTATTGATACGGTATTAAAACAATTTCTTGTTGAAAGGGGTGCTAAAAGATTAATACAAAGAGAATATACTAAGAAATTGCATGAGCTAATGAAGGAGTTATATCCAGAAGTTAGAATTGATAAAATGAGTCCGGGTGAAGCTAATAGAATGGAAAAACATTTTAAATCTAGGTTTATTGATAATGGAAAACTAATTAGTCCGTATGATTATGGTAGGTTCTTTGCTGATATGAATAAAGTAGTTAAAGAAATTCATAATGCTAAACATGTATTAGAACATTTAAGAAACACTAGTAGAGAGCTTGAAACTAAATTTACTAGAGGTGAAATAGGAGATAATGAATATGCTTCTAGACTAGATACAATACAAGAGCAGATGAATGCTCAAAATAAGATCATTAGAAATAAACTTACAGAATGGAAAAAGGAGAACTTAATATTGGATGAAACAACTAAACTTAGTGAAAAAGAAGTAGAGAATATAGAGAAAAGAAAAACAGAACTTGCAGATGATACTAAGTTTAGAAAGTATCTTCAAAGGGAAGGATATTTTGATATGGGTGATGTAGAAGGTGATAGATATGTTAAGTTTGTTCCTGCTAATAGATATAAAAGTTCTAAATACAATAACTTAAACAAAAAGGAATTAGAGTTTATAGAGGGATATAGGAATATGATTTCAGAGGTAATTGATAGGTCTTATCCATCAGAGGTATTACCTAGAGATTTCTTTCCTGTACTTCAAAATAGAGGCGTTACACAGGAGCTTGCTAGAATGTATGGTATGCCTCCAATAGAATATAGAAAGCTATCAGAAACCATCGCTAATGAGATAGGAGCAGATGTTTATAAACCAATGTTGCGGTTTAAAAATCCTGCATTCAATATTAACTATCAACAAAAAGAAGCCGGTGAAACACAACAACAATATGAAGAACGTATTGTTGAAATGGCAAACAACCTTGTAAAAGCTAAAAAGGATAAACCTAAATTTAAAACTATAGCAGATATAGATAAATTCAATGAAGAAGTAGATAGAAAGAATGAGGAACATATGGCAAGAAATAGAAATTTCAATCCTGTAAATGTTATGAAAGAATTTATTAGTTCTGCTACTGATTACGAATATACTAGAAGATTTGAAAACACTTTAATGTTATTATTGGATACACTTGCTTCAGGAGAGTATAAAGAACTTGTTGCAAGTAAACGAGGAAGAGTAATTAGTAAATTATGGAGAGATATAACAGATAAGCAAAAGTATAAAACTTTATCAGATAAAGATACATCTGCTTATAAAAGAATGGTAGAGTTTTTACATCCATTTTATGGTCTATCTAATGTAAGTACTGGGGCAGATAGAATATTTAAAAGTGCTAGAAGTCTAACCTCTCTTGTATTTATGGGTGCTAATATATTAGGTGCTATCAAAAACGTTACTAAAGGTTACCATGATATGTTAATGGAAGCCTGGGGTAGAGAATTTGTAGACGGCAAAACATTGCACTCTGCTATAAATGAATATCGGGGTAGCACACTAGATATAATGAAAGGTATAGGTAAGGATTATACAGAAAATAAAACTGTTGCTATTATTAAACATTATAGTGACTTGCTTGAGTTAAGAGATTCAGAAGGGGTCGTATTATCATCTGTAGAAAATAGAAAAAAAGCTTTAGCTACACTTAATAACTTAGCTTATTTTGGTATGAATGCTACAGAGCATTTTATGCAATATACTATGTTATTAGGTATGATGAAATCTCATAGAATTGTGGGAGGTGTTGTAATGAGCTTTAATCAATACTTCAATGATATAAGAGAAAAGTTTTTAATGGAAGAACTATCAGAAGATAAAAGAGCTGAATACAGACAATATAGGGAAAAAGTAGAAAGACTTAAATCTAGACCTACAGATAATTATGATACATTTGAAAGATGGACAGAACGTTCTGAAAATATATCTCTTGAGAAATTAAAAAAGGTTACAGAAAAGATACATAATGCTAGGAAAAACCTTAAAGAAACATTCGATAAAGAATACATGTCTGTATATGATGCAGTAGAAGTAAAAGATGGGGTTTTAACAGTTAAGGAAGGAGCTAATATTAATTATAGAGATTTAGCTGTTTTTGGAGGTAAAGCACAAAAGGTAAACCAGAAACTTCATGGTGTTTATAATACCATAGACAAAATGGCTATTAGAAATAAAGCTATATTTGATTTAGCATTCCAATTTAGAAGCTGGGTTAAACCAAACTGGGATAGGTACATGGGTAAGAGATGGAACAGAGCTGTATATAGTGAAGGTTTAGGAACTTATCAAAAAGGTATTTATACATCATTTAAAGATTTTTTAGCAACACCTATAAGAGCTAATAAGTTATATGGTGAATCAGATATGACACAGCGTGAAGTATTTGGTAAAATACTTAAAGATTATAAAAACTTTTTACTTAATGCTAGAGTTTATTATAGAAGGCTTGGTTCATCAGAACAAGCTAATATAAGAAGAATGATGGCACACATGAGTATGGTATTAACTACATCTTTATCTCTTACTTTATTAGGGCGGTTAGCTTTAAGGTCAGAAGATGAAGATCAAATAATTCAAAATAAACTACTAGCCTTTACTATTTATGAACTTAGCATGATACATGCTGAGATTACTCAATTTGTACCTGTATTAGGTTGGTATGGATTTTATCAGAGAAGTAAACAACATCCTCTTGCAGCAGAAAAAGTAATGGCTGATAAGGCAAGACTTGTTACAAGTATTATGAAATATCCTTTCCAAGATGAAGATCAAAGATATTATCAACAAGGGCCTTATAAAGATAGAAGTAGAATAGAAGTACAAGCAAGTAAGTTAGCACCTATATATAGACAAAAACATAAGTGGGAAAATATCGGTATGTACACCGGATGGTATAAGTTATACAATCCTATTGGACAGTGGTTTCACTAATCATGTAAAACAGCTAATTCAGTTACGTGATCTTATTTTTTTAAAGGGGTAATAGACGTTAGTCATATTACCCCTTTACTTATTTGTAATAAACAGCTTTAAATTAACTTTACTGACAGCTTTATTCTTATTTCTAGTATTGGGTTACTTAAGAGTCTTAAAGTGCTGTCAGCAACTTGCTATTGCAGCCGTTTGGCTATTTTTGTAGCTTTATAAACCGTTCATTTCTTATATTCAATAATTTTTCCATACTAATATAATCTTTTGAAACAATATTATATAAATCTTCTATAGAACCATTATTATCAAATATAAAATCAGCATACACATCTTTTATAGCTAAATCTTCTGACTGATGACTTCTATCTTTTTTACCTGTTACTTTATTTCTTTTTATCTGTAAAAGTATTCCTCTTTCTTTAATAAATTTAACTTCATTTTCAAATCTACAATCTGTTATAATCCATTTAAGGTTAGGAGTATATCTTCTTTTAAGTATATTAACCCAAATATTTTGATTAAACTGATTTCTTCCTATATCAGTTCCTTCATATTGAAGTAATGTGTTTACCTGTACAAAATATCTTATTTTCCAAATAACTGATGAATTATTTGACATGGATATCAAATCAGCTTTTAAATTACTTACATTATTTATTCGTTTTATCTCATCTAAATTTTCTTCTACCAAATTTAATTTTTTAATTTCACTTTCAAAAAGCCCTTCCCCTGTTTCTAAATCTATATAAAATTCATCTTTAACTTTAGAATCGTTGAGTGTATCAAGAGAAAGACTTGTCATTATAGAAACTCTTTGTTTTACTGCATCTGCGAATCCTACCTTTTTCCATCCATCACTATACTTTACTTTAATAGTTTCCTCATTAACAACTAAAGGTAAAGTATCAAGACTAGAATTATAATACAACAGATTTATAATTTCTGCTAATGTATCTTTACCTGCACCGCTTTGACCATAAATTCCTATTATCATCACTATTATATTTTAGTTAATATTATATATCCTTTCTTTCCACCGGTAGGTTTATTCAGTTAACATCAGTAATTTTACTGGATTGTTGGTGCGTTTTCATTTATTTTCTTTTAAGTAGGGGGAATTTCACCCCCTACTATTTAATTAAGTATCATTCCTTTTGATTTACCTGTAAGATAAATAGGGATATTAGTTAATGTTATTGCTACTATAGAGTTAGGAACCAAAGGGTATTTAGCACCATTTATTAGTATTGACCATACTCCTTGTTTATTCCAATCTTCTATATCAAAAGAAACATGAAAATACTTGGATACTTTACCTACATCACTTGTATCCCTGTATTCTATAATAGCTCCAAAACCTATAGTTGTTAAATCCATTATTCTTCTAAAGTTAGAACTTTTAGTAGTTCATCAATTTTATTTAGAATATCATCCCTGTCTTGTTCATTTTTAAACCACCATTCAATAATATGACCTTTTCCACATGTAAATTTAATAGTAGGAACTTTTATGTCTGCATCTTTGTTATCATTAAGTCTTTTAGGAGAAACTTGAGATTTATCATATGCTTCTACTTTGTTAATATCAATTCTCCTATTTCTATAAGTTACAGAGTCAGTTCCGTTAACTACAGTTATTTCTATTATATTAGGTTTTATAAACATATTTATTATTTTAAAAGTTAAAACTTAATTGGCTCCAGTATTCTAGATGAATATGATCTTTAATATAACCCTTATATTCAATATTTCTACTTTCTATTTCTTTTTTAAACTCTTCTACATATTTAGTAAAAAGTAACAAAGGTGCATTATCTCTATACCTTTTTAGTCTAGCTGGTACATTTCTTTTTTTATATTTAGGAAAAGAAATATACATATTTATAAATAATTTTTTGCTAGACACATTAGTAAGATCTAACATAGCAGAAGCACACCTGTCTTTGGAGACTTGAATACCACTTCTAACACTACCATACATTAAAACATCTTCATATTCTTTATTTTTAAGTTTCTTTATTAGATTTGGTTTATCTAATAAACGATGAAATTGAAAATCATAATCATCAAATGATTCATATACTATCGAATATATTATTGGTACTATCATCCCGTATGTCCAAAACCACCTTCGCCTCTTTTTGTATCTGGTAATTTTTCTGCGTCTTCAAATTCTATATCACATACCGCTGATACAATTAGTTGAGCTATTCTATCTCCGTGATTAATATGGATTACTTCTTCCGAAGAATTGTAAAGTATTACCCCTATATCACCCCTATAATCAGCATCAATAGTTCCCGGTGCATTTAATACTGTTAAACCCTTTTTCAAAGCATTTCCGCTTCTAGGTCTAATTTGTGCTTCATAACCTACTGGAATAGCCATTTTAATTCCTGTAGGAATAAGAACTCTTCCTCCTGGTTTTAATTTAATAGTTATATGGTCTGATTGATCAGAAATATCAATACTATACTTATCTCCTTTATATTCTATGTATTCTTTAGCTTTAGGTTTTTTCAAAAAAGCATATAAATCTGCTCCTGCTGAAAATTCAGTTGCAAATTCTGGTACTATTGCTCCTACCTGCCTAACAATTTTAATTTTAGATTTAATCATAGTTTATTAGCGTTATTAATTATTTATACACAAACATTAGATTTATTTAGTTTATTAATCTCTGATTTATAGCATGTAATTCTTCTGTTATTTCTTCAAATGAATCTGCCTTTTCAATTATTTCTTTAGCTTCTTGTATTAAATTTTTATTTTTATCTTTCCATCTTAATAACTTATTTGATGTTACACCTTGTGGAATAGATATAATTAAAGACTTTAACTTTCCGTGATATATTAATCTAAATTCATTCATTATATACTCATTAAGATTTTATCAAAAGTATCTTGTGTTTTTCTATATGCTGCGCCATTATTCAGATTTAACATCCTATCTTCTTGGTTTTTATATTTTTTACCATTATTAAAATAAGAAGATATACCATTAAATACCCATAATGCTGTACCTTTATGGTATTGTTGTCCCGCTCCACTTTCCATGTACATTTCCATATCTATTATTGTATTTTTCTTTCTAGTGGACACCCGTTCTGTATTCTGACCTTCTTTGAATAGAATTTCTTGTTCATCTTTAGTTAACACTAATGAATGTATTACATCTATAACAAGTTCTTCTTTAATTTGTTTAGAAGCAAGGTAATTTAAAGCTTCTGAAAATTCCATACTATAGGCTTTATAAAGTCCTAGCATTTCACGACCTTGTTCCATTCTATCATGTATATTTTTGGTATGCCTAAATCTTATTTTATTAGCCATACCTTTCAATGCCATATTAAGAGTATTATTACATACTACTCTGATAGGTGTAAAACCTGCTTCAATAGCGCCGCTTCCATCATGTGTATTAGTTATAAGGAAATATTGTTCAATTATATCATCGGATTCTTTAATCCTAATATTTCTAGGTAGTTTAGCAGTAATAAATATTTTTTCTCCACCACCTAATGCCCCCGCTGTTTCAAATATAGCTTCTTTACTACCAACAATATCATCAATAAATTTGAAAGCATCTAGGTTTTGAACAATCTCATACCTATTACCAACATGACCTAATACGGATTTAGTATCATCCCTTACTGTAGCAAATAAGTTAGGTACTAAATCACCTTTCTTACCACCTTCTTCAATTATGTGATCTGGAAATTTAGCATATACAGGACATTTAACTACGTTATAGTCCAATGCTGCTTCTTTAATAGCTTCTTCTGAAGTAAGAGCATCTTTTACTACTCTTCCTAACTTATGCCAAGGAATTTCCTTTCTACTAAAAAATGCATATTTACCTTTACTATTATCAATGTTATGTGCCATATTATTTCTTTTTTATAAAGTTAGAAATTGATATTACTTGTTTATATGTTATTTTACCATGTACTCCTTGCTCTCTGTTATTATGGGGTACAGTAGCAAAATAAAAATTTAAATCAAAAACTTCTTCTTGTTTATTATCCTTAATTTGTATTGAAAACTCCTTTCTTTTAACTTCTGATATAAGATATTTAATTTTATGTATTAAACTCCAATTACCTGATAGTTCTTCAATAAAAATACCACCTTTAGCATAGGTATGTATTGTACCATTAGAATTTATATAAACATCTAACGAACCTATTTTATCACTTGAACTTAATAATATTAGACCCATTATTTAAATCTTACATATGAAGCATTAGTATCAATATAAGCTCCCTTAACTTCTTTACCTGCTTTTAATTCATCTTTAATTTTTCTCATATCAGGCTCAGAAGAAATTTCAATTTGTTTATTAAATTCTTTATTTAATACTTCTGCAACTCTTTTAATTTCTTCATAATTTATATTACTCTTAATTTTATGTCTCATAAGCAGTGTATCATTAAAGTTATCAGTAATTATTACCGGCTTATGATAAACATTAAATACAGTTAAATCAGGCATAGTTATTTTCTTGTTACCTGTTTTACCTGTTTCTCCAAAGGTTTCTAATGCTTCGTTTACTCTATTTTTAAGCTTCTTAATAAGGAGTTCTTTAGATTTATTTTTAGCATCTAATCTTTTTATTTCATCTTTTACTAATTCTATTTCAGACTGCTTCATTTTTATTACATAATAATATGCTTTTATTTTTTCTTTAGCTTCTTCGTCTGTTTTTTCAATATCTTTAGTTACAGAGTTTAGAAGTGCATCAAACTCTTCTTGATTAAATTCTTCACTTTCAAAATCTGTATTTTCTATTACATCTTCTAGCTCTTTTACCTGAGCTAAATATCTACCTTGAATTTCAAAAATATTACTCATATCTCAAATATTTTTTTGTATATTAAAAAAATTCTCTTCATTATTAACATATTCTAATAATTCTTTTTGAGTACTAAACCTAGGACTAAAATTAGAAGTTTCTGCATTTTTAAGTAATAGTTCTTTCTCAGTATATATTACATAACATGTCTCCAGTTTATCATGTCCGTGTATTGTACATTCTACACAAAAATACATATTAGGATAACGTTCTCTGATTATTTTACTTACTTTTTTAAGTATTTTCATTAGTTTATTATTTTACCATTACTATGGAAAGGAATACCACTTTCAGTTCTTTCATAATAATATACGTTAATATATTTATTAATATAATCATGTTTATTTTTAAGATATTCTGCTCTTTCTTTCTTTGTAGCCATAGGAGTACATTTAAAAGTTATATTAGAATTGTACCAATTATTATTTTTACAAACAAATAATCCTATTGGTACACCTTTATAATTATCTTTTTCAGACTCAATTATATCTACAAGTAAAAATTTACCAGATAATACATTTTTTATTTTCTGTAAAGCTCTACTTCTTTTACCAAATTCATATGGTGCATTTAAATCTCTCAACATGGCTCCTTCATATCCTTCTTCTCTATATTTTTTAAACATAGTCATAGCCATTTCTCTACTCTTACAAGTATGAGATTTAACCATATGTATATCTTTACTTAAATGTTTACTATGATAATTATGAAATACTTCGTCAAGAAGATTAAGTCTAGAATATTGAGGTTTATCACTTTTAATATCATATATGTGATATTCTAATTTATAAGTATCTTCGCACATAGTTTGCCTTGCAGAGTTAATTTTTTGTAGTGGCATACCATGACTATATATCTCTCCATCAAAAATAATATTTTCGTGATCCATCCCCATTGTATTGTAAAAGCTCATTAATTGTTTTTCAATATGAGGTAATCTTATTTCTTTTCCTTCTCTTGTTTTAAGAGATATAGTATTATATGAACTAAAAAGATCACCTTGTCTCCTAACTACTAATTTTGCTTCACATCTTATGCCATTAAATTTAGGTTGAATAATACCTGGATAAGTAAATGTATCTCTCAATTTAACAGCTAACATAGGTTTTTTAAAGCCTTCAGAGTCATGTCTAATATCTGGCACTTTATCCCTTTTTTTAGGTTCTACATAACCTTCATTTAATTTTTTTTTTACTTTTGTTTTAGCATCTTTTACAGCTTGTTCTAAATAAGTTGTTTGATTTATTTTACCTATATTTTTTCCTTCTTTTGTAATATGATTTTTAATAGTAGGACTAGATGTAGAAGTTAAACCGTATTCAACTCTAGTTCTAGCATAAGTTTCAACATCAATAACTTTTATGTTCCATCTTATAAGTTTACCGCTACTATTTTTAACATATAGCGTTTGTTCATATTGTGGCTTATTCATTTTCTTTATTTTTATGTTTATAAAGTTCAGCAGCTAATTTATATATAAGTTGTTTTTGCTCGTTTATTATATTCTGCATATGATTTACAATAGTAGGGGTTACAAGATATGCCCTGGGATCAACATCAGGAATCTTATAATTATTACTAACTGCACAATCTATACACATATTTCCTACAAAGTCCTCTAATTCTTTAATTTCCTTACATTCATTACATTTATTGTATATAATATGAGGTTTATTAGAAACATAAGAAATAGCACTTCTACGATTATTATACTTACGCCCTGCATAAGATATTTTTTTTTCCTTTAGAAGTTTTTTAATACTCTCTCTTATACTAGAAGTATGACAACCAGTAGAAGTGCGTATTTCTTGTACTGTTTTAGGTTCATTTAAAGAATTAAGAACTAAATACCTTGTGTTCATTACCAATCTAGTTTGTTCATTTTAACAAACTTCTCAATATAATACCAGGGTATTTTATGACATCCTACATGAAGAACATAATCCTTACAAATATTAAAGTCCNCACCAGTATCTTGNATATGTATCATTATATCTTTTATGTTATAAGAATATGTCTCTAATAAGTTGATAATGAATTCTATATCAATTACATTTTCAATTTTAAAACTATTCAATTCAAAACCAGATATAGTTTTACCACTTCTTGAGAAATTGATATCTTCTGCTTTCTTATTAACTAAAGCCTTAAGAAGTTTATAAAGTTTCCTAGCTTCATCTATATCAACTCTAACTTGTAAAGTAGTTAATATTTCTCTTTGATTTATTGTCTTTATAGAATCAGGATACATAAGACATTCATTCAATTTACCGGCATACCTATGCCAGTGATACCCCCTTTCTACTCTAGTCTGTTTAAACTCCATCCATTCTTTAACTGATTTTATATACTTTATAATGTTTTCTCTTGTATCATTAATATCTTTAAGCCGTCTTTTTTCTTCTATTGTTGATAAAAGTTTTTCAAGTTGTGCTTTTCTTTTAGGATTATTAAAATAAATATCTCTAGATTTCCTTATGGTAAGTTCATCTTTAATCCTATAATAACTCTCTCTTAAAAATACAGCAACATCTTCATGCCAACGTCTAAATCTTAATTCTTTTATTTCTTTTCTAGTAAAAACTAAAGTTTTTTTAAATTTAGGATATAAATCTTTAACTTTACAACTGATAGTAACAGGAGCAAGATATCTAAAATTAACAAACCCATAATATAGTTTATCATAAGTTTTTGTTTTTATATCTATATCTTTTATTATATCTTTATATTTAAAATTTACATCATAAGGTAACCTTACATTTTTAAACTTTATTGTATCAATATCCAGACGGTATTTCATTCTAGGATTTTTTGCAATTTCTTTATGATGAGATAAAGTTTTAAAATGATCATTTACATCCTTAAATTCTTCAGCATACCAATCCCTAAAGAAAAACTCTTCATTAAAAACTTCGTCTGTAGGTAATTTTTTATAAATTATGGGATNTTTAACATCTTTAGCANACNTATGAATATCATAATAGCNTATTTCATTTCCAAATATTCCATTATTACTAAATCGTTGTATAAGTATATATTTTTTCCCGTATTTTCTAGCTACAAGAAGTGACTTATAATATACTTTATCAGGTTCAAATGTCCAATTACCTCTGCATATATCTTTATCTATCTTATTATGTACCCAAAAATGTATTAACTCATGTACAGTTAGTTTTGTTGTAGGTTTTTTTGATTTGTCCATAATATAACATTTTAAATTATTTAATTTTGTTTAATATTGTCCAATATCCATATCAGATTCAGTATCTATTTCTTCATCTTCATAAATAGATAATATAATTCTTTTACCATTAATTTTTTCAATTATAACAGTATCATTAATAGAATTAATATTAACTACCTTACTAGGTTTTATATTTGATACCCATAATACATGGTCATATAGGTGTTGCTTAAACTCATTTATTTCCATCTTATATTTTATTATAAATTATACCATAATCAGGACTACCGTTAGTTTGTAAAAAACAATTCCACGAAGATTTAACATCCTCATGCATAATAACATTTGTTTCTTTCACAGCATAACATGTATAAGAATTTCCTGAACTACTTCTAGGTGCCATANCGTTATTACATTTAGGAATAATAGCTTTAAGTGTCTTTGAAATTGTATTTTCTGTTTTTCCTACAGCTATAATTTTTGATATATCTTCTTTTTTTAAATAGCGTTTAATCTTCTTAATTAGAGGTTCATCAGTATCTTTACCTCCCATATGTCTTTCTATAATAGCTTTTATAAATCCATAATCTTCTTCAGGCAATTCCATGAAATAGATATTTAAATCCTTATTTATTACAATTTCACTCATTTCTCACGTATTTATTATATAAATAATTAAATGTAAGTTTTGTATCATCATATCCAAATCTATAACAAAAATCACCTATATCTTTAGGATAAAATTTAAGCTTAAGATTAGGAGCTACAAAAGGAAATATACTAAAACCATAATTACTTCTAAAAAACTTCATAGATTCTACTCCTGTATAATCCAGATCAAAGTTTACATAAATATGTTTATAACTTGTTTGTAGAAGTTTTCTGGTATAAGTTCTTAATCTAATTGATTCAGAACAATATAAAACCCCACAATCATGTATATTTAAATCTAATAATAACTGTTGTATTAATGCTTTTTCTTTTTTAGCCTTAGTTAGTATTAAATTAGTATTAGGTCTTATAGTAAATAGTTCTTTAACATCATTGGGATTATTGCTTCTAAACTTTAGTTTACGATTATAAGCATGAGGTCTATATATTTCCCATAATGTTTTATCTTTTTTACCTTGATAAAAGGCATAGCACGGATCTCTTTGAACATAATAATAATCATGTATTAAATGATCTACCCAAAATTTATTAACTGCATATATATTTTCTTTTTCAAGAGTTTCAGGTCTAATACCAAATTTTCCCCAATACTCATAATCAAAATTATTAAACTCTCTCTTTTCAATATCTATTTGTTTAATTTCATATGGTTTATGATGAANTACTGGCTTCTCTGTAGATTTAGCAACAGCTTTCAATTCATCATTATGAAACCTTTTAATAATATCTTTGCATATTTCAACAAANTCTCTAGGATTATTGCAATTTAATTTAAGTTTAGGTGAAATACCTGCAAAATAAAAACAATCACCAGTAAAAAAAGGATTAGCAAAGTCTTTAGCATATAGTTTTCTTCTCCCTTTATATTGTATATACATAAATCCTAGGCTAGGGTTATTGTCATTTCTTAATGTATTATTTACTCTATAATTTTTATCATTTATACATTTGTATATATCTGTAAAAGGTATATCTAGATAGTAACTAAATATTTCTGCTTCATCAATATTTTTTTGTATAAAAGATATTAAACTGTTAGTTGTTAAAAACTTCATATGTGTAACATTTAAGGATTGATTAAGCCTACCGGTGGAAAAGAAGGATATATATTACTGAGTATGATTATCAGTATTACTAACTTCTTTACAATCACTTTACTTCATGTAAATTTATATTTTTACTAATAAATGATAATAAAAAAGGGATGATACGTATATACCACCCCTTTTTTAACTAATATTAGGAGTCTTTTTCCATGGCCTTACGGACATAGTCAGGAAGCTCCTCTTCTCCTGCTGCAACACCGGATACACCTTTCGGGGTTTCTTCACCTTTTCTAGTCATTCCGGTAAGTTCAACTGATTCATGAGGTTTAACTTCAATAGTAGGCTTAACACCATTTACATAACGTTCAATAAATCCTTCTCCAACAAATGTTGGGAAAGTGAGATATTTACCTTCTTTATATTCAGGAAGAAGCTTCATCCAAAGGATAATAGGTTGATCATTAGTATCTACATAAATAGGTTTATCATTTTTACCCTTATTGAATGATGCAGCAACAAAATCAAAGAACTTTGTAATCTGTTCTAACCTAGTTGCAGCATCAGCCTTCTCATCAATTTCTGGAATATCACCAAAAGGTTTATAGTTAGGAGAACTTTGAAAAGCATCATGGATATGTTTAATTCTATCCCACATAGCTTCATACATCTCCATTACTTTCTTCATTTCAATGGGTTCCCCATTCCTTTTAGTTTGGGTGATAATACCTTCTCTGTGATCATAAAAGCGTTCTGCTTTATCAAAACTTTCTTCTCTATGTACTTGTTTAAAACTAAATACAAGATTAGGAATCATCATACCTGCATATTCCCAAGTAGATTCTTTACCTTTTTCATCAAACTTCTCATGTTTATTTTTAGTAACTTCTACATTAAGAAGTTTACCTAAACATAGATTGTTGAATTCATGATCTGGTTTAAATTTAAGTTTATTAGTAACTTGTTTTTTGCTATCAAATTTAATTGCCATAATAAGATACGTTTTATAAATTAATAATTAAGAGTTGTAATATTAAAAGAAAAAGGGATAGTAGCATTACTACCCCTTTTTTAGAGTTAAGAATGATTATTCTTCACCCCTTCTACGAGGGTTATAATCTTCTATTTTTGCATCCTGCAATGGGAAAACCTCAACCGCTTCATCGTTAATCTCTACAGTTATAGGATCACCAATTTCAAAGTGAATTTTACGAAGTGCAGTATAACTAACATTATCTGCGTCAGTAACAGATTTTACTGCAAGATCTTTTTCAACAAGGGTTTCTCCTGAAGCTTCAACAGCTTCAGTATCCATTTGAAGCATCTTACTCCAAATACCTGAATAGTTAAAATTCAAAGACCTACCAACACCTGAAACTTTATTTACAGATGCAAGTTTAGCTTGATTGCCTGCTCCAATACCTTTACAAATGAAATACATATCATTTACACTTTCAGGATCTGATTTAGTAAGAATAGTGATATGATCACCATTTTCAAGACCCATTTTCTTGGATGCTAGAGCATTCAAATTAAACTTGTTTACAGTAGGTGTTACGGTAAGTTCCGGCCTACTTGCACCTGTAGCTTTAGTACCAGGTTTTGCTACGTTGAGATTGAAATCTGCAAAGTTGTCCATAATAATAATTTTTAGTGTTAATAAATTAAGTAAATAAATAATTGAATTTGAGTTTTTTAAAGAACTCTAACTTTGATCTTCATCACCTTCTTCATGATAAGTAACATTGTTATCCTCTGATTGTTTTTTCTGCCCTTCTTCCATATAATTTTTTACATCTTCAACATCTTCTTGTTCCAGAGTATAATCTGTAAATTCAGAAGCTTCATCATTACTATATGTATTCATCAGTCTATCACCACATATAATCCTACCTCCAATAGTAAGGGTTCTGTTCCTTAACATGGTAGCCGGGTGATTATTCCAATTAGCTTTACCTTTAACTTTCTCATTACTTATAGAATTGATACCCATAAAAAGTCCTGCATCTGTAGCTTGCTGTAATGTGTAGGATATTTCTATAGGTTCAAAACCACTTCTTTCAAATCTAATTTTAGTTCTTTTAGTTACTTCTGTCTTAAATACACAAATTTTACTTTCTTGTTCTGCTTTTCTAAATTCTTCTTCAGGAGTAAATTTATCAACTACAAAGATATTATCTTTATATTGTTCATAGTTTACCTTTTGATTACTTTTAATATGTTTATATTCATATATTGGTTCAAAATCTTCTAATATAATAAATTTAACTTTAGTATCTAATAATACTTTGGTTATAACACCTACACCTGTATGAATTGTATCTCCATTAGAAGTCTCAATTATATTAACAGATTGTAGGGCTGATATAGGATCAAGACCTAATGCTTTACCTTTCATTACTTTCATGTAGCTATCTGCATTAAGTCTCCTACCTAAAGTAATAGCTGCCATAGGTGGGATTCCTAGTTCAGAACCCAGCAATATAGCAGCTATAACATCAGATTTATTAACTTCTTTACCATCAGAAGATTTAAATGCCCTACCAAATGTATCAGATTTAACAACTTTATCTGCTATCATCTCTGCTTGATCAAGCATTTTGATATAATCATCAACTACACCTTCTGTACTTAATCTAGCAAGACTTTTATTTTCAGNTTTATCTTGTTTACTTGTCATATTATATAGTGGGAATGGATTGTAAAGTTACAAAAAAATTTTAATTTGACAAGAAAAAAAGTAAAAATTTTATAGTGTTTTTTAATTGGCGTGATCTAATTCTGATAAGTCATTAATCCACTTAACAGGATGCGAATAGCTTTTTTGTCTTTCAACTAATTTACTTTTATCCCTGCTTTTAATTGTCTCCCCGGTTTCATCTATGAAATCATCTATGTATAAATTAAATATACGGGTTATTTTGGACAAATTATTTTCATCTATGGCTTTAGCCCTTCCTGATCTTTGAAGCTGTTGTATGGGGTTACTAGAACCCGCTGTGATAATCACTTGTTCCAATTCAGGTAGGTTTAATCCTTCATCTAGTGCTTTAGCAGTAACTAGATATTTGTATTCTCCAGATTTAATACCTTCTATTGCCATATTTTTAAGAGTAACTGGGCCAAACATTTTAACTTTACCAGTTTTAAATTTTATAACTTGTCCTGTTTCCTTATCTATCATAGGTCTAGATTTAATATTACTATGATAAGGTATAGCTTTATCCCCTAATTCATCAGCTATTGTATTTACAAATTCAGTAGATTCATTAAATATTATAGTGGGAACATCATTCGTCTCTATAATCTCCTGAATTATTTTAAGTTTGTTTTCGTTGTTTATTAACAGCTCATTTCGCCTCTCCACAAACTGTTTAAATTGTTTACATCTTTCATATAAATTATTAGGACTCCAATATTGTTCTCTTTGTTGATTATATTCGGTGGTTAGATCCATATTATTACTCCATCCCATAAGTTTAGCTAATCCGTTTCTAAACCTTTCACCATGAATATAACCTACGTTCCTTATTTTCTTACCTGAGTAACAAGAGTATATTAAATCTAAATCATCCCGTACAGCTTGATGTTTAGGGTCTAGTTGTCTAGCTTTACCCCTAAATAACTCCATAGTTTCTTGTATGGGTTTTGAGAATTTAATATATTTTATCTTTTCTTCTGCTGTAAGAGAAACAGGTATATTATATTCAGAAAACTGTGAAATCCAATTATTTTCTAATGCTTCTGTTTCAGATATTCTGTCAACAATTGGGAACAAATTAGATATAGTATAATTATTAGGATATGTACCTGTTAGACCTAATCTTCTTTTAGATATACCAGATAAACCTTTTAATACTTCTATATTCTGATCTGTTGTAAATTTATGTATTTCATCTACTACAAGTAAAGCAAAAGCAGATACTTTAAGTAATTCTGAAAGTAAATCTTTTGCTTTATTTATAGTAAGTATTAAAACTTTATCTGTATTTACTTGTTTATCCCATTGTCGTCTCACTATATCTGATGGAGTTAAAACAATTATAGGATATTTTGCATCCTGATGTCTAACTCTTTCAATATACATTGTGCCTATCTTCGTTTTTCCAAATTGCATACAGGCAACGATACAACCTATACCATTGTTTTTTTCAACTTTTTCTATAGATTGTATTTGTCTAGCTGTCTTACTTGCATCAAATTTCATTTTAACATATCCTTAAATTTAAGTTAATATTAATTAGTAAAATCTTGATCAAATAGTCCACCATAACTTCTATTTTTTTGTTTGTTAACATTAACATTAAGAACGTCATATAATATATTTTTAGTTTGAGATATATAATAACCATAATTAATATCATATTTTTCCATATCTTTATGATGAACATAGTCATTAAAAATAGTAGATACAACTCCTTTATGAAGTTTTATATATTCTCTTTTCTGACCACGTTTATCAATTTTAGGTGTTTTATATCTCTTTATAATAGAACCTCCGCTATTGGTAATATAATACCTTATATTTTTTTGTAGTTCTTCTACTACATATTTTTTATTTCTTATTATATGGTATTCTTTTAAAAATTGACTACCTACTTTAACACTTATACAAAAATCATATATATCTTTACAGTTTCTTATAGTATCTTCTATAGGTATATTATCTGCAAAATGTAATTTTAAACCCTTGGCAACTATTGGTTTATCATAACCTTTATCAATTTGTGTATTGGTTACAAATAAGCCTTTTTCTTTTATAAATTTAGATTTATCTTCATCTGTTCTATTTGTATCTTTGTATCCTTCTTTTATTGCCATATAATCATTTACAGCATAACATACATATTTTTCATAAGAAGTATATTCAAGATTAAAATCTGTTTTCTTTTCCCATTCTTTACATGCTTGTAAATATTTATCATATCTATTTCTAGGTACTTTACAAATAATACCATCTGTATTAGCAGAGATACATTCAATACCTATTTCAGCTAACATATCTATTAGCATTAATAAATATAATTGACCATTAATTGTTACTTTATACATGGCTTTAAGGTCATAAAGAAAACTATGTTCATCACCTAATTTTCCATATATAGCATTAATAACAATCTTTAATGCATCAGCTTTAACTTTATATACTGGGTGAAGCCTTGCATAATCTTCTTCAGATACTTCTTTATTTGTTTCAAATATCTTAGTTAATTTTTTAGCTTCCAACCTAGACTCAGTAACCATATCAAGGATAGATAGAAATATTTCTCCATCAAGATGTCTAGGAAATACTTTTTCATTTAAAATAATTCTTGGATAAAATGATCCTACATCTGCATCTACAATTAAGTTTTCATCATCAGATTCATATATTCTTGGTTCATCTTTAGAATGTAAACCTCCTGTACCAAAATTATAAACCTTATTTTGAAATTGAACAGATTCGCTTAGTTTTTCTGCTTCTACCATTAATATTTTAGATTTCAAAAATCGTAAAAACTGCTGTAAATGTTGAGATTTAAATTCAATTTTACTTGAAATAATAGAATCATAATGAATGGTACTTCTATAAGTTCTTTCATCAATAAACTCTTTTACATCTAAGCCAGATCTTTCAGCATAAAATTTCATCATAAGTTTATTAGCTGTACCTGATCTACTTTCAGTATAAGCATTAACATTGTAAAATTTACTAGTAGATTCTCGTAGTTTAACTTCATCTATCTGGTTATGATATAACATATATGTTATAAGAACATCATTAATATTATAATCTATAATTTTGTGAATATCACCTTCATCTACTTCTTCATAAGGAGACAAAGGTAAATCTTCCAACCTATACCATTTCAATTGTACTGCTACTTGTTTCAATGAAACTCTTAATTTATCCAGATATAATAGTCTCATTAAATCTTTACTAAAATAAGGTTTTTTATAATATCTTGGAGGTTTAAATTTATCATATCCAAAGGTAGTTTCATCTATTTCTCCATATTCTATAATGGTTTTGGATAGTTCATAAAGATCTTTAGTAATATGATTATCAGTATTCCTATTATATCCTCTGTTGAATTTATTACCTACATAAGAAGCTTGTTGTATTATATAATCTAATATCTTATTATCATAATGTAAACTGTTATACCCTATTAAAGTTTTATGATAAGATAAATGTTTAGCTAACAAATCAAGATTACTAATATTTTTACTAATTACAAATATTTTAGGTTTTATATAATTATTTAATATATCTCTTTTAATATCAGTTAAACCTAAATAATCAGCTTTACAATAAGCTTCTATGAATTTTTTTGGAGTATCCACATCTATAAATACAGCTGTAAATAGATTGGGAAATACTTCCACATCAAATACTTCTTGTTGCATTGTAGTTATTTTATGTATTTGTTTACATTGTATCTATACAACGCTTTAATCTTCTTAAACAAATCATGATAAAGATGATCTCTATCATCTTCTCTCATTATATAAGAAGGATGGAATCCAAATACAACAAATACGTTGTTATAAACTCTAATTTTTCCGTGTAGTTTGCTTATACCATTTACCTCTTTATTATAAAATGAATTTACTGCACTATTACCTAATAATACTATGATTGCTGGTTTATTAGTATTAAGTTCATTAAGTAACTTATGCCTACATGTACTTATAATACTTTGTGAAGGGGTTTCATTTCTAGGGGGTCTACATTTAATAGCATTAGTAAAATAAGAAAAGTTCTTTAGACCATATTCATTAACAAAACCTTGAAGATAGTTTCCTGCTTTTCCTACAAATGTATATCCTAATTTTCTTTCTTTATAACCCGGGGCTTCACCTACAAAAAACAAACCAGATCTAGGATTACCTCTAGGTTTTACAATTTTAAAATTATTATGTATAGCTAAACTACATCTATCACAAGTTTCTTCTATCATAATTTAAATATTGCTTTATCAGTAGCTCTACTAACAGCTACATAAATAAGACGATTAATTATATTATTTGAGTTAGGTCTACTTTTTAATACACCTCTGTGAGTTTTCCAATACAATATATCTTCAAGATCAATTAATACATTTTTAAATGTAGAGCCTTGAGATTTATGAGTAGTTAGTGAATAACCATAATCAATATCTTTACTCACTATTCTATTATTATTACGTTCATTAAGTCTAAAACTAATCATTGTTAGCATTGAATCTTTAAATTTAAAATATTTAATCCAATTTTTAGCTCTATTTGAAGCTTTAGAATTTATTGCTTCTGAATGTAAATAATTAAGTATTTTATAATAGGTTTTAAAACTCTCATGGGTATGATCTACAATTTGTAATGTTAAACTTTGCCTATTATCATACATTGATCTTAAATTAACAGCAAAGGTTTTAATTTGATTTTCGTTGGTATATGGCCTTATATGTTCAATATAATAATCCTCACTATTTATAATAATAGGTTGATTAAACTCATCAACTATAGTAGAATAGGAAGTGAGTACATCATCTTCACATAATATATCTTTAGAGTTAGTTAATAATCTCCTAATATAATTATTATTTATTTTTACACTCATATTAGTATAAGAGATAACTCTAGCAGAATCCATATTCTCATTTATTTTTTCTATAGTAAAATAATCTTTAAGTATTTTATTAAAACTATTTTCATTTAATATCTCATAACCTCCCCCATTGAACTTATTTGATCTCTGCTTGAATATATGAGATAGAAATGTTGTAGTACCATTAATTACATCATTTCTTAATAAAGGAAATAATTCTAATAAAGGATTATCTTTTTCCTGTCGTACAATTTGAGTTAAAGTAAATTTATTCTCAACACTAAACACTTTACTTTTACTCATTGATTCTTTGTTACCTTTAGTAACTGGTGGTAACTGAAGTGGGTCTCCTACATATAGTATTTTGATATTAAATTCTTCAGCACGTTTATAGTTTAGTTCATACATATCATCAGTAATCATACTAGCCTCATCTATGATAACTAAACCATAATTTCTCATATAAGTTTGACCTTTAGGATCAAATTGTGGATTGGATATATCAAAATTAGCTATATCTAAATTGGGTCTTAACCCATGTAATGATTGTATAGTCTTACCTTTCCTATGTAAAAGCTTTTCTACAACTCTTAATGCTTTATGTGTAGGAGCTGTAGGACACGCAGATACTTTGCAAATATTAGATAAAAAATATTTAAGAATATATGTTTTGCCTGTACCGGCATATCCTTCTAGCGTTGCTTCTGTTTTATTTGACTTCATAAACCCATCTAACCATTCTAATGCAGCTAATTGTTGTTCATAAAATCTTTCAGGATTTTTAATAATAAGACTATTTTTGGCTTTAATTAGTTTACTCATAAATTGATAACTTAAAATGGAACATTTAAGAAATCAAAAGCGTTATCAATAGCAATAAAATAGTTATCCAAAACACTTCCTTCTTCTTCTAAGGTTTTTTCATATATAAAATATGTTTTGTTTTCTTTGGCATAATGCCTTCCCTTGTTAGTAGTAGCTCTACCACAAGTGTAAACAAGGATATTATAATTATCAGCTACTATATAAATATCCTCGGTGTTTAGAAATGTGATAATATAACCTAATGAATCTATGAAATCAGATGTAAGTATTTTACTTGTATTAAAATTATGTTCAGTAAGAAATCTAACAAACATTTTCACAGCATCTTCATATCCATATAGGTTTTTCATCTTTTTACTATAAATTTATCATTTACTATTTTACCTATAATTGTTTGACCTTGTTTAAAAGGTGTCCAATNTTGATTTACAATATCTTTTCTTTCTTCATCAATGGNTATATTAGTCCTTTTACTATAAGGGTTATGTTTATCATTGGTCGGAAGAGAATAAAGAACTTTTTCATAATTCTTTAACTCATATTTTAATTCATATCTTTTATCTTCTACTTTTACCATCTCTTTATCATTAACAAAATCTACATCAGCTTCAATATAGTCTTGTTTTTCTATATTTAATTTCATATGTTTAAGTTTTAGTAGTAACCCCTCTCTTCTATGAAGAAGCTTATTTCTTTTACTGAATCCCTTTTACAATAAATGAATTATTATCAGCCCTGCTATGCAGAAGGGGTTACATATTATGATTATCTATTACACTTATTACAACGTAATTTAAAAAAGATTTTACTGTCTTTTTCGTTTACACGAACGAACTTGGTACGATGTAGTCTTATACTACCTCTGTTACTTCTTGATAAATCAATAGTAAAGAATGACCTATCTTTTTTAGTAATGACACCAAATCTGTCATTAGGATCATGAAGATCAAGTTCATCAACTGTCCTAAGACAGTTAATTCTTATAGCTTCACCCTCTCGTGCTGCGGTTTTAACTTCTACAGTATAACCTTGTACAATTTTATCACTTTCTATAGCCAAATGATAATCTGTATAAGAAAGATCAAAAATCTTATCATCCACTAACACTGTATATTTAATAACACTGTCTTCTATTTCTTCTTTAGATATACGACGTATATCTTCATTATCTTTTACAAGAACAGTTTTATCATTCACCTTTGAAACTTCTAATTTTTCATTATTAAACATAATGAAGTTTCCAGGATAAATCCTGGATCTTACTAAATCTTCTACTAGTTTACCTTGCATTTTAATTAAATTTTAAATTTTACAATTGTTAATACTTCTTTTTTTCTTCTTCAATGAGTTTCACTAAGGCAGGTTTAGTGGTTGGATTATAAATACCCAATTTAGTTGATATAGCCCTCCAATGTTCTCCCATAAGAGCTTTCATTGCAGCCTTGTATTGGTATTTATGTTTTTTAATAAGTTCCTTATCATCCCTATTAATTTTAACAGGTTCTACTAATCTTCTTTCACCTGTTTTATGAAGAAATTCTTTAAGAGGGATTGGCTGACCAGAGTTGTTAAGAATAACTCTTTTCTTGAATATAGGTGGTTCACCAAATAACCACTTTTTGAAATTTATAATACTGATGTTGTTTGCTACAAACTCATTGATCTCTTTTTGTCTCCAGCGTTCCATGTTATCTTCCTTTAAATTGTGATTTAATAATTTTCTTAATTGTTTTAGTTTCACCTACCCTTACTTCATAACTGTCGTAAAGTGTATGAGTTTTTCTACCTTTCGTAGTTTTACGATTGTTTGTTTTCTTGGGTTTCATTGCTTCTTTTTTCATCTTTCTTGTGGGAGCATACATTTCATTTCCCATGTTGTCTCTACCCAAGAAGGTTCTACCTCCTACTAATCTTTTAGAATCTTTTTTAAATTCTTCCATTTCTTCTCTTGTTACTGGATAATTTTTCATACTTTTTTAATTTAAGTTTAACAATTTTAAATTAATAGTATATGCAAAGAATTACGTGTACAAAAAATCTTTTACATCTCTATCTACTTCTTATAGTGCAAGTACTTCTGTCCGTGTAAGTTTAATAGATTTTATGGGTTTAATATTATTAGATATTACTAATCCCGTATCGTCTTTAACATATTCTGAACCTTTGGGAATAATACATTCTAATATTATTTCTGTGTTATTATAAAGATATAGCATACCTCCTTTAAGTCTTTTAATACTTACAGCAGAATGAAAACCTTGTTTATAAGCTTTAAGTTCTTCTGTATTTCCTTCAATATATTTATTATGAGCTATAAAATCAAACATAAATATATTAGACCTTACATCAGACCTACTAAAGTAGTTCCAGGATAGGCGTTGTGTAATTTGTTTTCCTATTTCATAAGTTACTATACCACGTTCCGGGTAAGCACCAAAACTCCAAGGTTTATAAACAAAATCATTAGGATCTTTATAAACAAATATTTTAACTAACTTATAAACCCTCATATCCCTTTTAGCCTTCTTGGCCCTTGTATCAGCTGTTACTACTAAGCACATATTATTTTATTTAAGGTTTGTAAAAAAATCATTATCATAAATATATCTTGTAAAAAGCATATCAGATATAATTTCAGTAGTTTTTGCTCTTTTCATTTCATCCATTATCTCTTTCATAATAGATGCTAACCACTCTATGTATATTACATGAGATATTAAATACCTTATATATAAGGTCATGTACCACCTCCCTTTTTTATTACGTACTATAAAACTTATGTAATTAACATTAAACAAGGGTTCCCATTCTAATTCATATTCTTTTACAGGTCTTATTCCTGTTTCAGTTATTTTAATGTTTTTTATTGGTTTAAATAATAACATATTTTCTGAAACATCTTTAAGAAGATAATTATCCTTTTTTATAGGAATTGTCTTATTAGCTAATATTACAGCTTCCTGTATTTCAAATAGTATTCCTGAACACATTATCATATCAATATTTTTTTTCAGGTCTATAAAATGAAGCATATCCTCTACCATGATGTCTAGCAACTTCATCATTTAAAATCATTATTAGTTCTCCTCTCATGTAGAGTTCGTGTTTAAGATGATTTACTTTTAAAATGAGACTATCAATTAAAGCTTCATTAGCATCTAACTGATAGTCTCTTTTAAAGACGTCATATTCTAGTTCCTTTATCTCTCTGTGTTGTCTGACATTGATAGATAAGGAAAAGATTAATAATAGTACAATTGGTACTATTTCCATCTTTTTTAGAAGTTTCATAACTTTAAATTTGGTTATCAATTTGGTTTATAATTGTTTGCAAATTTATACAAATAACCATTTTAGTCTCATACGGAAGAATTTCAAAGAGTTCATAAAACTTTCTTATTTTATCTTTATCCTTTTCTGTTAAGTCTTTTCTTGATGGTTTTTCTATTTTTTCTTTCATGATATTTGATATTTTCTAGCATGAATACCATCACTATAACACATATACCAACTATTCCAAACAGATATCTAATAAATGTTATATCTGAAAATGCAGCAATGTATATTAATGCTAATCCTGCTAGGGTTAATAATATTGGTGTTATTACTGATAAATACTTTGTTTGATTACTCATGATGTAAGTCTTATTAAGTTTTTAATAAACGGGTGAATTACATTTTTTTCCATAATACTTTCTGATTTACCAAAACTAGTAATGAATCCTTTATGTAAATTAACATGTTCTTCAACCATCTTTTCTGCCCTCTCTTTAGGTATTCTGAACTTCTCACATTCAGAATATAGTCTTTTGGTTATATTATTTTTCATTACTGTTGAATTTTAAAAAGTTTATGTGTTTCTGTATAAATATCAATAGCATAAAGATCGTTAATAGACATAGCTCTTTCTAAACATTTTCTAAGAGTAAAAGATGAGAAGTAAAATTCTGATTGATAAACATTAAGACCCATAAATCCATAAACATAGTCACAGATAGAACTCTCTCTTCTAGTAAGAATTTTTGGAACTCCTGATTTATTATTTTGATCTCTGTAATAAATTATAAGATTTTTATTAGTATTTAAATATTCTAGTAATTTATCAACATCTGTAACTTTTCTTTCATCTATTCCAGGTTGTTTAATCTTCTTTAGTTTAATTACATCTATGATCTCATCTGCAAATGGATAATCCTCTACAATGACAAATTCATATCCACTATTGGGTACAAGTACTTTATTATTGGAAATAAAACAAGGTACAGGTTTAAATTTTGAAACAGATCCTATTGACATGAATTTTGTAAAATCTACAAATTCATTTTCACTTTCACTTTCAAACACCTGTGGAAACATTGTTTTTAATACCTTTTCAGCATCTTTACATGTTTTTGCTGCTTCAAGTATTCTACTATATTCTATTTCTACTTTTTTCATAACTTCTTTTTTTAATTTTTATAAGAGTTTGACTTTTAATGCCTGCTTTTATTAGTTTTAAGTTTTAAAGATTATTTTTAATCCATTTATCTACTTTTGGTTTAGTGTGATTATCTGTATTAGGATAACCACTATGAGATCTTTCATACCCTGCTTTAAAAGCTTTATGTATAAGCTTCACAACTTCATCTCTTGACCAACTATCTTTTACTTTTTTAATAGTAATGGTGTTATCTTTAGATAATTTAGGCAACATAACAGATGGTGCTTTATTTTGAGAATCTAACAAATCATCTTGTGTTACAATAAGATACTTTTCATACTTAACCATAACATCAGTAATAATATTACCTTTGTTGTATTCATCAACATACTTTTGTATGAATGATTGAGATGGTTGAGGTAATGGGTTAAACCATGCATTTTCACCTGCTTGTTCAGCTTTAACTGTTAATGAAATATCAGTTGTAGCAATGATTTTTTTACAATCTTGTAGATATATCTTTTTTCTATCAGAAGTGTAACTACCATCAGTATTATAAGGCACAAAGTGATTAGGTTTATTTAAAAATTCTACTAAAAGAGGAAAATCTCCTTTATAGTTAGCGTGATTATTTGAGGTTACTTTCCCTATACCATAATGTTTAGAAAATACCCAATCACCTTTTTTAATTTCATCATCAGATGTGATATAAAGATGTTGATACATCTGTTTAGAATAATTACCAATAGAATGAAGAGATGGGAACCTATCTTCATCAGGGGACTTTGCAAATCCTAATGTTTTACTATAATTTAGACTTTCCTGTAATCCTAATATTAGATTAGATTTAGGTATAGTTTTATCATAAGGCATTTCATATGGTTCCTTTGCTGTAGGAAGCATAACCACTCTTGCTCTTTTATCCATTTGCTTAGATTTAAGAATTAATAATTAATTAAAACAATACAACATTAAGTGGAGTAGTTGTATTATTACCTACAGTATCCTTGCTGTTGTATATCAAAGCATCTATTGGGACTTATAGGATTCAATGTGTACGTTTGAACTCAATATCCACTATATTATAATACTAAGTAGAATTGTATTATAAGGTTCAGTATTGGCATTATCTACTATTAATAGGCTGAGAATACCTATCCCTATCCAATTTCTTTCAGACAATCAGTAACCCTATCACCACGTAGAGGTTTGTCTATTGATAGGATTTTAAGAGTTGTAATGGTATGTGGGCTGAACCCATACCTTATCCCAATAGTATTATTACAACTCTAAGGAATTTCAACCTGATAAGTTAATGGTTGTAACGTTACCAACGTAGCTAATTTGTACTATATCAGTGTCTATAATTAAACTAGTATAATAATTATAGTCTTAATTACTTCAAACAAATTATTACTGGAATATGATTATATTCATCCATTAGTCCTGCTTTCATCCCTATCAGGTGGAGCCACTTTTGTATGGTCAAAGTGAGAAAAACACATCTATTAAAATAGCTACGGTAAACCCTACACATAAGTGTCAAGAAACTCAGTAGCCTAGTTTCTACTTTAAAATGATTGATGATCTGAATTTCACCAGATATTACATTGGATTTATATATAGCATCAATCATTATAAGAAAGTAACAAGTAATACATTCATCAATAGAGTAATGAACTCTATGAATCCTTAACTACTTTCATGTTGTACACCATGATTTTGTCCATAGTGATATTACTTGTTACTATAAGAAAGTAAGTTCTAACAACTCCTGCTTAGAAGTTGAACATACATTGTAGGATAAGAACTAACCCCTATGTATCTTAGTCTGCTCTTTTAGACCACCAGCAATTGGATTAGAACTTACTATAA
>SL_3KL_010_SEDDRAFT_10000105_pt1 | contig 53486 bp, 47 predicted proteins | sample SodLakKL_010_SED_2_FD_10381 | JGI IMG/M metagenome (IMG submission 10381)
GTGTGGCCGTCGAGGACGACGGCGAGCGCGGGCCAGTAGCAGCCGACGATCGCGTACTGGTCTTCGAAGCCCGTGAACTTGCTCGACTCGATGCTGCGAGCGTCGTAGCAGGGCTTGACCTCGGCGACCACCTGCGGCGGGTTCATCCACAGGTCGATGAGCGACGCCTTGCCGTCGCGGCCGATCGAGGTGAAGTAGCGTCCGGTGGCGCTGGAGCGGAGGATGTGGATGGCGTAGCCGGTGTCGACGAGCGATACGAGGCCCTTGCTCGCGCCGTCGACGATGGCGACCTGACCCATGTCGCGCAGGATCACGCCGAAGAAGTCCTCCCAGTCGAGGTCGTGCTGCGGCTCGCTGGGGCGGTCCTCGGGCGCGACGTGCACGACCCACGTGTCGAGGATCTGGTCGAGCGAGATCTGGGCCGGCGCGGGCGGCTCGTTGAGGAGGAAGCGGGCCATGACCTCGATCTCCTCCATGCTCATCACGCCCTGGGCGCCCCAACCGGGCATGCCGCCGGGGAGGCCTCCGAACATGATGGCCTGGAGGTAGGGCGTGCCCTTCTCGGCGAGCCGAGCGGGGAACAGGTCGGGCCCGGTGGCGCCGCCGCGCAGCGCACCGTGGCAACCGGCGCAGCGGTCGAAGTAGACCTGGGTGGCCTCGGCGAACTCGATCGGGGTCATCTCGGGCGCGGCGTTCGGTTGCGCCTGCGCGACCCCGAACAGGGCGAGCAGTGCGAGCGTCGGTAACCACGTGCGGAAGAGCATGCGACGGATCTGCATTCGTCCATCTCCCATCGGCGGCAGCCCCGGCGTCATGGCCAACTCATACCTGGATATCATTATCCACGTTCTTCTCAAGCCAAGCATGCCGAGCACTGATGGGCCAGGGTCAAATGTCCCCATCACGTGCGGTCGTCCACGTGCGCTTCGATCAACGCACGCGCACGCTCACCACCACGCTCGTCGACGTCCGGCACCGAGCACGGGCGTCACCCCGGTGTGGCGCCCTTGAACATCGTCAACAGCAGCACGAGGGTGGACGTCGCAGTCACGGTGTGCGGAAGGTTCGCGTCCATGTGCGCCCAGCTCCCCGGGCCGACGCTCGTGACCTGGTCACCCAACCCGAAGGTGCCCTCCCCCGCCAGCACCTGTATCACCGCGGGCTTGCTGGCGGTGTGCTCGGACAGCTCCTGGCCGGGCGCGAACCCGAACAGCGTGACCTTGACGTGGGGGGTGTTCAGGACCTGCCTGCTCACGATGGCGTCGGATGGGATGCTGCCGACCAGGTCGTTGAGATCGGTATGGAACACGGCCCCGGGCGATGCCGCTGCGTGATCGTTGGGCATGGCGACTCCTTTCGGGCACGCTCAGCCGCGAGGCCTCCGCGCACCACAACTAACGTGGAGTATCGTATCCGCTTTTGTGCCGCGCGCAGGTCCCACTCACCCCGGCGCGCCGCCACCGGCGCCCTGTGTCCGTCCGATCAACAGGTGCCAATCCTCGCTACCGCCGCTGGCCACCGCAACGACATACCCGACGACGCGCACGCCGGCGTCACCGAGCGCCTCGGCGAGATGCGAGGTCGAGAGCCACACCGCCCCCGTGGCGCGGACCGGCCGTGACACGACCACCACGTGCCTGCCGGGGCGCACCACGCCGAGCGAGCCGGCGATCATCGCTCCGACGTCGTCGCGGTACAGGTCGAGCTGATCGTCGTGAGCACTGGAACGCGAACGGCGCCACACCGCGTACGTCGGCGGGTGGACCACGAGCAGGTCGGCGCATCCGGCCGACACACCGCGAGGCGGCGAGGTCATCAACGTTCGGGCGTCGGCGCGGCGAACGAACGGCGCCGCCGGCGCGATGTCGCCCGACCACGAGCGCACGCCGAACCGACGCGCCACCGACGCGATGGTGCCGGTTCCCGCGGTCACGTCGACGAGCGCCCCACCGCGCGGCAGGAGGCGTGCGACCAGCGCCTCCACGACCCGTGGCGCGAGCGGTTCCTCACCCCGTGGCGCGCCGCGGTTGGGCGAGAACAGCCACACGTGCCCAGGCAGGCGGCGCGGCGAGGCGGCAGGGTCGTCGGCGTCCAGCCAGCCATCGGGGCCCGCCGTGATGTGTGCACGCATACTGGCCGACCGCTCCGCCGAGATCGCCGCGACCGCATCCGCCTCGATGCGCCGCGACAGGCCCCGCGGCAGGAGCGCCGCTCCAGTCTCGGCAGGGAGTGCGACCAGCGGCGCCAGCACCTCGGCCCTCACGGCGGGGTCGGCGATGCGGTTCACGCGCCGAGCGACGACGAAGGGCAGCCCACGCTCCAACGCGTCGCGCACGTCCGGAGCGAAGGTCGCGATGCTCAGCAGGCCCCGGAGCAGGTAGCCATCACCGACACCTGCCCCGTCCAGCACGGTGCGCACGGCGTCTGGCCAGGTGCTGCGCTCGCCCTGCAGGATGCGCCGCACGCCGCGCACGCGCGCCGCCTCGTCGTCACCCGNCTGGGTGGCCAACAGCGCCTGGTACAGCGCCAGCGGCTTCCGGCTCACCGCTCGCCCCGCTGCGCGTCACCGCGCGGTCCACACGGCGGCGGCGTGGGCGGCCTGGGCCGACGCCCCAGCACACGTTCACGATGCATGCACACGGTGAACGATACCGCAGACACCGCTCGGTCTCCTGCCATCGACGTCGGTGCAAAAGCCGCAGCACACGGCGCCGTGGCTCCGTACGATGACCGCATGACACGCTTCGCAACGGCATGGCTGCTCGCCCTCGTCGCAGGCCTGATGGCAGGTTGCGTTCCGATCTTCGACCCCCCGCGAGGCCTCGAGCACTGCGCGGCACCCGACGCCCCGATCGCCTTCGCCGACCCGACCCTCGCTGCCGTCGTGCGCACGGATCTCGGCCTCGCTGAGGGCGACGCCGTCACCTGTCGAACACTGACCCGCCTGAGGCGCCTGAGGGCCAACGACAGCGGGATCACGTCCTTGGTCGGCCTCGAGGAGGCCGTGTTCCTCAACCGGATCGACGCCCGGGGCAACCAGATCAGCGACCTCGAGCCGCTGAGCACCCTCCCACGGCTGGCACGGCTCTACCTGCGCGACAACGCCGTGAGCGACCTGTCGCGCCTCCGCGACGTCCCGGCACTCACGCTGCTCGAGCTGCGACGCAACCAGCTCACCGACATCGCGGGCGCCGAAGGGCTGCCCAACCTGCGTCAGCTCGACCTTCGCGACAACGAGATCGTCGACGTCTCGCCGTTGGCGGAGCTGACGCACCTCCGTGAGCTCCAGCTGCAGAACAACGCGGTGGAGCGCATCGACGCCCTCCGCGGCCTGTCGCGGCTCGAGGCCCTGCGGCTCGACGGCAACGCCATCGTCGACGCAAGCGGGCTGTCGACGCTCCATGAACTGCGAACGCTGAGCCTGCGCAACAACCAGGTCGGTGAGGTCACCTTCCTCTTCCCGCTGGCCAAGCTCGAGTTCCTCGACCTCCAGAACAACGTCGTCTCGGACCTGACTGCGCTGCTCTCGCTCGACCGCCTCGAGACCGTGAACCTCAGCCGGAACCAGATCGACGACATCACGCCGCTCGCCGACCTGCCGAGCCTGACGTCACTGAACCTCGACCGAAACTGCCTCGTCCTGGACGAGGTCGACATGCGCGTGATCGACGTTCTGATCGAGCGCGGCGCCGAGGTGTCGTTCGACAGGCAGGCGAGCTGCCGGTGACGCCAGGGCGCGCCGGCACCGCAGCCCGGCGAGCACGTCAGTAGCGCTCCGGGACGAAGGTCTGCTCGTACAGGGGCGGGCGCACGTAGGAGCCGAGATCGTGGCGCGGCGGGAGCTCGGCGACGCGCGGGATCACGTCCTGGTACGGGATCAGGCTCAACAGGTGGCTGATGGTGTTGAGGCGCGCGCGGCGCTTGTCGTCGGCGTCGACGACGAACCAGGGCGACTGCTTGGTGTCGGTGTACGAGAACATCGTGTCCTTCGCCTGTGAGTACGCGACCCAGTGCTGCCTGGCCTCGACGTCCATGGGGCTCAGCTTCCAGTGCTTGGTCACGCGCTTCAGCCGGCGCTGGAAGCGGCGCTCCTGCTCGTCAGCGCTCACCGAGAACCAGTACTTGACCAACACGATGCCGCTGCGGATCAGCATCCGCTCGAACTCCGGGCAGGTGCGGAAGAACTCGTGGTACTCATCGTCGCTGCAGAAGCCCATGACCCGTTCGACGCCGGCGCGGTTGTACCAACTGCGGTCGAAGAGGGCGATCTCACCCGCGGCGGGCAGGTGCGCCACGTAGCGCTGGAAGTACCACTGGCTGCGCTCGCGCTCCGTCGGCTTCGGGAGCGCCACCACATGGCACGAGCGCGGGTTGAGGCTCTCCGTGATGCGCTTGATCGTCCCCCCCTTGCCGGCGGCGTCGCGCCCCTCGAACAGCACCACCACGCGCAGCCCCTCCTGCTGCACCCAGGCCTGCAGCTTGACGAGCTCCACCTGCAGCGCGGCGAGCTCTCGCTCGTACACCTTCTTCTCGAGCCAGGCGCGCTTCGAACCCGTCGCGTCCGAGCCCTTCGTGCGAGCAGCGTCATCTCGTGCCATCACGACCTCCCTTCATCGCGCCGCGGCGCTCGGCCAGCTCGACCATGATCCCCTTCAGGTGCGCGGGCGACAGCCGCAGTGCGCTCGCCAGCGCCTGGACGGCCGCCGCCTGCGCCGAGGTCATCGGCCCGTCGGCCGTGGCGACGTGCAGAATGGCCGCCATGAGCCCCTCACGGGCTTCGGGCGTGAGCGTCGGGTCGACGTGCGCCAGTCCCCGCGCCGCGCGCAGAGGGTCGCGCGACTCGGCTGCGAGCGCGGCTGCCGCCGCCCCTGGTTCCAGCGGGCGGCCATGGATGGCCGACATCGCCTGCGCGGCGAGATCGACCTCGCGCGCCGACGCGACCGGACCCCGCAGCACCGCGGCCAAGGCCGCCACCGTCGCCGTCGCCACGGCGGCGCGAAGCTCGTCCTGATCCTGGGTCGCGCCGCCCAGCACGCTCGGCGCGAACGCCGCGCGACAGCCCTGGCACTCCACGTACGCCCTCGCAGGTCCCAGCTTGAGCAGCGGCACCCAGTACAGGTGGGCGTGGTGCTGCGCGCGCAGGAGTGCATAGGGCCGCCGTGTGCCACAGCGCGGGCAGTCGAACTCGCCCTCGCTCAGGCGCTTGCGCACCGTCCGCGAACCGAAGAAGAGGAACGGCATCGGTGCACCATGCTACCCGCGATCGACCACTCAACCCAGCCAGAGCACGAACCAGAGGACGACGCCGACGAGGAGCATCGCCAGACCCACCACGGGGAGCTCACGCATGCCGGACTCTGCAGCGGCGAGGAAGCGGCCGAGGCGGCCCCTGAAGCGCGCCGTGCGCGGCGCGCGCACGGCGCTGGGTGCGGCGGGCGCACGGGTGCCTGCGGCCAACCGCTCCGCCCACACGACCACGTCGCCTTCCGGAAGGCGCAGTCCGGGTCGACCCGTAGCGCGCGCTGCGACGACCAGGGCCAGCGCGAGCAGCAGTGGCCACGTCGCGGCCCACGAGCCGCTCACCGAGGGCGCCACGAGCAGTCCGGCCTGGGCCGCCCACACCCAGGGAACGGTCAGGGCCGCCAGCGTGAGCAGCGCCCAAGCCGGATGCAGGGCGGTGGCCTCGTCGCGCTGGAGCATCGCCAGGCGCCATGCGCGCCACATGATCAGCGCCGTCGCCGTCGAACTGAGCGCGACGAGCGTGTAGGCGACGTCCGGCAGCGCGCCCAGCTCGATACCGGTGTCGACGGCGCGCTTGAGCCACGTCTTCGCCAGGTAGCCGGTGGTGAGCGGTGCGGCCGCCAGCGACAGTGCCGGCAGGGCCAGCAGCAGGGAGCGTGCTCGCGAGGCGCCGGGGGCGCAGCCGCAGGCCAGGAACAGTGCGGCCTTGGTCAGACCGTGGTGCAGTGCCAACAGGCCGAGCGCCGCGAGCGCCACGCCACCGTCCGCAGCGAACGCGAGCGCTGCGTACGCGACCAAGACCAGGCCCATCTGGCTGATGGTCGAGTACGCCAACACGGTCTTGAGCTTCGCCTGGGTGAGGCCGAGCAGCGCCCCGGCGAAGGCCGTCATCAGGCCCAGCGCGAGCAGCCATGGCGCGGCCGCTGCGGCGTCGATCCCCTGGACGGGAGCGAGTTTGAGCCAGCCCAACAGGCCGGCCTTGACGATCACGCCCGACAGGATGGCGCTGGCGGGAACGGGGGCGATGGGGTGGGCGAGTGGCAACCACACGTGCAGCGGCACGATGCCGAGTTTGACGGCGAAGCCGACCAGGAGCAGCGCGCGCGACGCCTCGAGCCCGGCAGCGAACTCGGGTGTGGCGAGCAGCGCCAACTCGACGTTGCCGTAGAAGCCCGCCAGGACGAGCACGCCGGACACGATCGCGGCCTCGCCCGCGAACGCCAGGACCAGGTAGATGCGACCGGCGCGCCAAGCGGCGTCGCTGCTCGCGTGGACGATCATCAAGTACGCGGCCAACGACACGGCGACGTAGCCGAGGTAGAAGGCCGCGAGCGACTGGGCGAGCACCACGAGCACCATGCCCCACAGGCTGAACGACCAGCCGAGCCAGAACCGACGCGTATCGCCGGTAACGGTGTCAAATGCGAACCACGCCGCTAGCGACCAGGCGACGGCCGTGAGCACGGCGTACGGCGTGACCCACGGCTCGATCCCGAGCTGCAAGCCCAGGAGCGCCCACTGCCAGTCGGCCTGCTCGCGGCTGAGCAACGGCAACAGCAGCGCCGCCGAGGCGAACGGCGCCAGGCGCCGCCCGAGCGCAGCCGGTCGCCCGCTCCGCGTCGCGAGGAGCGCCGTGAAGAGCGGCAGGACCACGGCCACGGCGACCGTCATGGCACGTACCCCCGCACGATCTCCGTCGCCCAATCTAACGGGCTGTACGACGAACCAGCCAGGACACCGAAGGCGATGGTGCAGAAGGCGGTGAAGAGCGCCGGTGCCACCAGGCCGAACACCACCAGACGACTCGGCGTCGTACCACCCGGCCAGCGCTCGGGCGCCGGCCGCAGCCACATGCGAGCGATCAAGGGCAGGAAGTAGGCGGCGTTCAGGAGCGTGCTCGCGACGAGCACGCCCACCACCCACAGCTGCCCCGTCGCGACCGCGCCGGCGCCGAGGTACCACTTGCTGACGAACCCCGCCAGCGGCGGCAGACCGATCATGCCGAGCGCTGCGACCGAGAAGGCACCGGCGCTCCACGGCAGACGTCGCGCGAGCCCGTCGAGCTGGTCGATGCGCGTGACGCCCAGGAGAGTCGCGAACGTGCCGGCACAGAAGAACATGGTGATCTTCATGACGCCCTGGTGCACCAGGTGGACCATGCCGCCGACGGTCGCAAGGGCGCCGCCAACGGCGATGCCGAGCGCGATGTACGACACCTGACTCACCGTGGAGTACGCCAGGCGCTTCTTCAGGTCGTCCTGCAGCAGCGCGACGATCGACCCGTAGACGATCGTGATCGAGGCCGCGACGGCGAGCGCTTGCGCCAAGCCGAGATCGCTGGTGAGACTCGCGCCGAACACGTCCTCGACCAGGCGCACGAGCCCGAACGCGCCGGCCTTGACGACCGCCACCGCGTGCAGCAGCGCGCTCACGGGAGCGGGGGCCACCATCGCCCGCGGCAACCAGGCGTGCAACGGCACGATCGCCGCCTTGACGCCCATCCCGATCGCGACGAGCACGAAGATCGCCTGCAGCGCACGGGTCTCGTCGAGGTCGACCAGCGCCAGGCTGCCGCCTGCGATGAAGTCCTGCGGCCCCGCGAGCGCGTAGAGCCAGATCAGGCCGAGCAAGAAGAGTGCGCTGCCGCCCAGCGTGTACACGAGGTACGTGCGCCCCGCCCGCACGGCGGCCCGGCTACCGGTGTGCACCACCAACGGCCACGTGGCCAGCGTCAACAGCTCGTAGAACACGAAGAAGGTCAGCAGGTTGCCCGCCATGGCGATGCCCATCGTCGCCGTGACGCAGATGCTGAAGAACCCGAAGAAACGCGCCCGGTTGCTCGAGCGATGCAGGTACGCGATGGCGTACACCGTGGTCACCAGCCACAGCGCCGCGGACAGCGACGCGAACAGCACCGACACCGAGTCGGCCCGCAGGACCAGGTCGAAGCCGGGGACCAAGGCGAAGCGGAACTCGGGCACGGTGCCACCGACCACGAGGATGGCGATCCACAGCACCAGCGCGAGCTTCACGACGGCGGCTGCCAGGTTGAGGACCGTGCGCAGGCGCTGTTGGTGCTCCCCCAACACCGCGATCGCCAGCCCGGCGAACAGCGACACGAGCACCACCACGAGCGGCAGCGGATGCAGCGTGGTCTCGATCGCCACTGGCGTCACGGCGCCATCCCAGGCGGCAGTCCCAGGTCGATCAACGAGAGCACGGGGGCCGACGCGATGCCCAGCACGATGGCCAGCACCGCGAGCGCCAGCGCGGCGACGGAGGTGGCGCCGAAGCGGCCTCGCGGCGTTGTCCCAGGCCGGCGGACGCTGCTGGCTGGGCGCGGCTGGGCGTACGCCAGGGCGACGACGCGGAACACGTAGACGGCCGCGAGCAAGCTCCCGGCACTGATGACCGCAACCCACCCCCAGCCTTGCGACTGCCAGGCGGCCTCGAGCAGCATCCACTTGGCGACGAAGCCGCCGCTCGGTGGCAGACCCATGATGCTCACGCCGGCGAGGGCGAACGCCAGCACGTTGACCGGGTAGCGCTGGTCGGCGCCCACGAGGCGCTGCAGCCGGTCGCTGCCCAACGCGGCCAGCAGGTTGGCCGCGGCCAGGAACATGGCGGCCTTCGCGACGCCGTGCGCCAGCACGTGGAAGGTGACGGCCCGGAACGCGGCGGTCGACGCGAGCGGGAAGAGCAGCATCACGTAGCCGAGCTGTGCGACGGTCGAGTAGGCCACGAGCATCTTCAGGCGCGTCTGCACGATCGCGGCGATCGACCCGTACACGATCGCCACGGCGCCGAGGAGCCCGAGCACGAATGCCGCCAGCCCATCGTCGAGCGCGCCTCCCGCCCAGAACCACAGCCGGATCAAGATGTACAGCGTCACCTTGACGACCAGCGCAGACAGCACGGCGCTCACGGGACCGGGGGCCTTGCCGTGCGCCGCGGGCAACCACACGTGCAGCGGCACGATCGCGGACTTCACCAGCAGGCCCGTGATCATCAGAGCGAGCGCGGTGGTCGCGAGGGCACCTTCGCCCAGCCGCTCGCCCACCTGGTACAGGTCGAGCGTACCGGTCTGGCCGTAGAGGAGCGCGGTCGCGAGCAGGTAGAACAGCGACGCCATCAGGCCGAGCAGCAAGTAGCGCATCGCGGCCCGCATCGCCGCAGGCGCTCCGCCGATCGCGATCATCGCGACGGCCGTCAGCGTGACCAACTCGAGGGTCACGTAGAGGTTGAAGAGGTCCGCCGACAGGAAGAGGGCGTAGACGCTGGCGACCAGGATCAGCCACATCGGCCAGAAGCGCCGGCCCGCATCGCTGGTGCTGGGGAAGCTCGCCAGCGCGTGCAGGCTGACGAACGCCACCACCACGAACGTGAGCCACGCCATCGTGAGCGAGAAGCCGTCCGCGCGCCAGGCGATCCCGAGCGGCGGCGCGGCACCCGCGAGCGCCACCTCGACGACCTCTCCACCGAGCACGGCGGCGGTGACGACCCACAGCGCCGGGGCGGTGAGCGCGATACCGGCGAGCGCCAGCGCCGTCGTCGCGCGCGGCGGGGCCACGATCACGGCCAGTGCGGCGACGAGCGGTGCGAACACCAGGACGGCGAGGGCGTCAGGCGCCATCGTCGTCCTTCGCTCGGAGGCTGACGAGGCCGGTCTCCTGGACCAGCCGCACCAAGAGCGCCAACGCGAACGCCGTCGCGGCGACGGCGATGACGATGCCGGTCAGCACGAGGGCCTGCGCCACGGGATCGGGACCCTCGGGGGTCGTTCCGGCGACGGTCAGCATCGTCACGAACACGGCGCTGCTCATCACGTTGAGCGCGAGCAGCTTGCGCATCAGATGGTTGGCGACGATCAGGCCGTACACACCGGCACCGAAGACGGCGGACGCCGCCAGCACGTACACGACCTCCGTGCTCACGAGCCCTCACCTCGGAGACCGCGAGCGCGCGCGAACAGCAGCGTCATCGTCAGCGCGATCGAGAGCATCATCGCCGTCTCGATCAGGTACACGGCCCACGTGCCCGTGAGCGTCATCGGGGCGTGCCCGACGAACCCGGCGCCCGCTCCCACGAGCACGAAGGCTGCCAGGCCAGCGACCACCAGGAGCCGCGTCGCGAAGCCCGCCACGGCGGTCGGCCGAAGCGTGCCCGTCAAGACCATGAGGACCCCACAGCCCGTCAGCACCGCGCCGGCCTGGAACGCGCCGCCGGGCGCGTCGGTGCCGGCCAACAACAGGTGGACCGCCACGAGCAGCGTGATCGGCGCGACCACGGTGAGCAGCGATCCGACGAGCGGCGTCCGCCGATCGACGCGGTGGACGCGACCGGGCCGGGCGTCCCCCAGCACCGTCCAGGCGCCGAGCAGGGCGACGAGCAAGACGGCCATCTCGAGCATGGTGTCGAGACCACGGAACACGAGCAGCACGCCGGTGACGGCGTTCCCGAGGCCGGTACCGGGCAGCGCCTCCAGCACCGCGTCGCCGGCGGCGTCCGGCACGCGCTCGATGCCGAGCGCCGCGAGGCCGATGACGGCGACGAGCGAGCCGGTGAGCACCGCGACGACGAGCGCCACGCCGGGACGACGGCGCACCGGGCGCTCCTCCGTGTCGGCGCCGATGCTGCGGTACGCCATCAGCATCAACGCGCCGGTGAGGCCGGCGCCGATGGCCGCCTCGGCCAACGCCAGGTCGGGGGCGCCGAGGCGCGCCCAACTCAGCGCCACCAGCAGGCCGAAGAGGATGAACAAGACGATGTCCCTGAACAGGGAACCACCAGTCACGACGCGCAGGCTGAGGGCCACCAGCGCCAGACCGAGCATCATGTCGACGACGACCCCGACCGTCATCGCTCCGTCTCCCGCGACGCGTGCGGTTCGCCGGCATGGCGCGCGTGCCTGGCGATGAGGTGCGCCGACACGGCCGCCGCGACCAGACCGACCGACCAGACGACGATCAGCAAGAAGGCGACCTGCACGCTCCCCGCCAAGACGGCCAACCCGAGGCACACCAGCAGCAGGCCCTGGTTGTCGGCCTTGGTCAAGGCGTGCAGGCGGCTGTAGACGTCGGGAAAGCGCAGGAGACCGATGGTGCCGGCGGCGTAGAAGACACAGCCCGCGATCACCAGCACCAGACCCACCGTCTCCATGGCGCCGTTCACGACCGCTCCTGATCGCTCGGTGTGCCGACGAAAGCCAGGGTCACGATGGTCGCGAGCACCACGAACAGCAGCGCGACCGTGCGCAGCGAAGCGTCGCCGAGCCACTGCGCCATGATCAGCAACAAAGCCACCGTCGTGGAGCCGAACAGCAACACGGCGAGCATGCGGTCTGCGGCGGTCGGACCGGCACCGATGCGCCACAGTCCAGCCAGCAGGTTCAGCAAGAGGAACACGACCGCCAGCCCCAGGACGGTGGCGGTCACGGGAGCGGCCCCCGATCGTCATCCCGCGTCGGGCCGTTCGCAGGTTCGCTCGGCGTCGGCGTCACGGCACCCTCGTCGACGCCGAAGAGCGCCCGGATCCGCGTGTGCAGCGTCGTCACCGAGCTCAGCGCAGAGGCTGTGAGGGCGTGCACGACGAGCGTCTCGCCGTCGTCTTCGAGCTCCGCGCTCAGCGTGCCCGGCATGAGGCTGAGGATGCTGACCATGAACGTCCGGGGTTGCCCATGCGGCAGCTCGAGCGTGAAACGCCGGAACTGGGGCTCGATCGGGAGGCGCGGATCGAGCGCACGCCAGGCGACGTCGACGCCGCCGCGGAGCGAGCCGACGAGGAAGAACCCGAGGAAGGGGACGATCTGTCTCAACACCAACGGGCGTGGCCGGTTCACCGCCAGCCACGCCGCCAGGCCCGCTCCGGCGAGCGCGACGAGCACGCCCGCGAGCCACCGCTCCGTCCCGTTGAGGGCGAGCCACATGAGCGCCAACAGGACGAACACCTCGTACGCCCAGAGCACACGCTCACGTGCTGTCAGCGGTGGCCTGTAGCCAGGCTCGGATCGCATGGTGCATGAGGATACCCGAGTCAGGAAACCACGGGAATGGACGTCTGCCCGGGGGCGGTTACGCCCAGGCGCTGCCCGCGTGCGTCGACCACCACGACTGCGACCGAACGACGCTCACATCACCAGCATCGCCAGCGAGAACGCGAAGATCACCCACAGCGTCGGGCTGATCTCGCGGACCTTGCCGTTCAGCACCCGGATGACCACGTGGGCGATGAAACCGAAGACGATGCCCTCGGTGATGCTGTACGTGAACGGGATCGCGATCATCGCGATGAACGCCGGCACCACGACCTCGTAGTCGCCCCAGTCGACGTCGCGAAGCACGCTCATCATGAAGAGCCCGACGAGCACCAGCACCGGCGCGGTCGCCACGGCGGGAATCAGGCCGAGCAGCGGCGACAGGAACATGAAGGGGAGGAAGAGCAGGCCAGCGACGACGGCCGTGAGACCCGAGCGGCCGCCCTGCTCGACACCTGCGGCCGACTCGATGTAGGCCGTGCCGGGCGACGAACCGAACAGACCGGAGATCGTGGTCGACACGCCATCCACCAGCAGCGCCTTGCCGGCGTTCTTCGGATGCCCGTCCTCGTCGACCAGGCCGGCGACCTTGGTGACACCGACGAAGGTCGAGATCGAGTCGAACATGTCGGTGAAGAGCAGCGCGAAGATCGGCGCGATCAAGCTGGCCGACAGCACGCCCACCAGGTCGAGCTGGAGGAAGGTGCCGAGCGACGGTGCGGCGACGATCGCGTCCGGCACGAAGACCACGCCCTCGAGCCAGCCGAACGTCTGGGCGAGGAAGGCCAGGAGCGACACGGCCAGGATCGAGAGGATGAGCGCGCCGGGGATCTTGCGGATCAGGAAGAAGGCGGCCAGCACCAGGCCGATGAAGAACAGCACGAAGCTCGCGCTGAAGCCGCCGAAGCCCACGACCGTCGCCGGCGAGGCGACGATGACGCCGGCGTTGATCATGCCGATGAGGGCGAGGAACAGGCCGATCCCGGCGGCGACGCCGATGCGCACGCCGGTCGGTACGGCTCGCACGATCTTCTCGCGCACGTTCCACCCCGGCCACGACAGTGCGATGAACACCAGGCCCGACACGAACACGGCGGCCAACGCCGTCTGCCACGACAGGCCCTGGCCCAGCACGAGGGTGTAGGCGAAGTAGGCGTTGAGACCCATACCGGGTGCGAGCGCGATCGGGAGCTTGGCGTAGAGGCCCATCAGGACGCTTGATACCGCAGCGACCATGACGGTCGCGAAGAGCGCGCCGTCGAGCGGCACGCCGGCATCCCCGAGGATGAGTGGGTTGACGACGATGATGTAGGCCATCGTCAGGAAGGTCGTGAGGCCCGCCAGCGCCTCCACCCTCACGCTGGTCCCGAGCGCTCGCAAGTCGAAGAACGCATCCAATCGCTGCTTCACGACGTGCCCCCAGTGGCCGCTAGGCGCCATCGGCTGCGCGCCGCTCGGCGTGACGATGTCGGCTCGCGAGAGCCGCGCAGAGCATACCCGAGGCGTCTGCGCACACGCTTTCCGATTCGTCCCGGACGTTCGTGCGCCGCGGCGTCAACGCCGCGCCGGCGCGGCCCCGCGGAGCTCGAGGCCCGGGAGCCACAGCGTGAGCAACGCTGCCGCGATCACCAACCACAGCAGCACGCCGAACACGCGCGAGACCGCCGTGGCGAACGCGTTGCGCAGCGCCTCGGACAGGTCTGCCGCGAGCGCCAGCCCCTCCGCCCCGATTTCGCTCTCCAGTGCGCGCGCCAGGTCCTCGCCCGCGTCGCCGACGGCCTCGCCCACGAACCGGCTCGGGTCGAGCGCACCGTCGGGGAGCGCCGGGACGTCGGGCAACTGCGAGAACGCGGCGGCGAGCGTGGTCGCCAGCACGGCGCCCATGAGTGCGGTCCCGACGGCGCCGCCGATCTGCCGGAAGAACTGCGCGGCGCTCGTCGCCTGCCCCACCAGGTGACCCTCGACGGCGTTCTGGATGGCAACCGTGTAGAGCGGGAAACCGGGCCCGATACCAAGTCCCGCCACGACCATGATCCAGACGACGCGACGGTACGGGGTGTCGGCGTCGAGCGTCGTCAGGAGCGCCGCAGCGACCAGCAGCACGGCGATGGCGACGAGCATGATCGGCTTGTAGCGGCCGAGGCGCGAGGCGAGCTGGCCGGCGCCGATGGCGCCAGCCGACACGCCGAGCGAGAGCGGGATCAGCGCCAGGCCGGCCTCGGTGGCGCTCACGCCCAGGACGTTCACGAGGTACAAGGGGAGGAACACCAACAGGCTCAGGAAGGTCGCACCGAGGAAGAATCCGGCACCGTTGGCCACGGCAAACACGCGGTTGCGGAAGAGCCGGAGGTCGAGGACGGGGTTCGCGCTGGTCAGCGAGCGCAGCACGAACGCCACGCCGAACACCGCCGCTGCGGAGAGCGTCCCCACCGTCACCGTGCCGCCCCACGGGTAGACGGAGCGGTCGAACTGCAGACCGAGCACGAGGGGCACCAGGGTGAGCATCAGCAGCGCGACCGACACGAGGTCGAGCCGTTGGCCCGTCGAGCGAGGCCGCAGTGGTGGCATGCGCGTCGCGATGAACCACAGCGCGACCGCACCCACCGGTAGGTTGACGTAGAACACCCAGCGCCAGCCGGCCACCCCGGGCACGATGCCGCCGGCGTGATCGGTGAGGAGGCCACCGAGCCAGGGCCCGAGCACGCTTGCGATCGCGAAGGCTGCGCCGATGAAGCCTTGGTACTTCCCGCGCTCGCGCGGCGGGTAGAGGTCGGCGATCACGATGAACGCCATCGCGAACAGCCCCGCGCCACCGATGCCTTGCAGCGCGCGGAAGACGATCAGCTGCGTCATGCCGTCGCCGAGCAGCGGGAGCGTTCCGAACTGGCCCGCAGCGCCGCACAGGAACGACCCGATCAAGAACGTCACCACCGCGAAGAGCTCGATGTGCCGGCGCGACAGCATGTCGGCCAGCTTGCCGTACACCGGTACCAGCACCGTGGAGGCGAGCAGGTAGGCCGTGGCCACCCACGCGTAGCGCGACACGCCGCCCAAGTCGTCGACGATGCTCGGTAGCGCCGTGGCGACGATGGTCTGATCGAGCGCGCCGAGGAACAGCGCCATGACGATGCCGACCAAGGTGAGCGTCTTGTCGCGTCGTGAGAGCTCCACGTCCCCGCCTTCGATGCTGATCGCCAGGTGGTGGCGCAACCTCGCCATCGTGGCACGACGAGGGGCGTGCGGTCGGTGGGGTGGGCGGGGGNTCGTGCAACGGTGCGCTCGACGCGCCGTAGCATGTGCCGCATGCGGCACGACCCCACGATCCTTCGACGCATCGAGGCCGGGCTTCGCACCACGGCCTGTGTCGGGCGCGTCGTGACGCACGTTCCCGGCTTCCTCGTCGCCGTCGCTCCCGGTGGCGCCGCCGGCCTCGCCGTCGCCGTGCCCGACGGTGTCGAGCCCAGCGACCTCGGAGCCGCGCTCGCCGACGTCGAAGCCGTGTTCGGCCGGTACGGCATCGAACCAGCCCTCGAGTACGTCGAGGAGCGACACCCGACATTCGCCCCGAGCGCACATGCGCGCGGCTGGCGCACCGCCATGACGGCTCCGGTGATGGCGTGGTCGCACTCGGGCCCGACCGCGCCCGACGACGACGGTGCGAGCACGGTCTTGTTCCCGAACAGCGACGACGTTGCGCTGCTCGAGGCCTACCTGCGGGGTCAGAGCCGGGCCTACGGGGGCGACGGCGGCGACGACGCCCTCGCGTGGATGCCGGTGCTACGTGCCGGACTGGCGGCCGGCACGGTCGTCGTCGCGGCGCTGCCGGTCGACGCTCGCATCGTCGCCGGCGCGAGCGTTCAGATCGGCGCTGGCGTGGGGGAACTCGCCGGCGTCTGGACGCTGCCAGAGGCTCGGCGGCGCGGTCATGCCGACACCGTCTGCGCTGCCACCTTGCGGCGCGTCTTCACGCCCGACCTGCCGCTCTGCTGGCTCTCTGCCGCGCCCGCCGCCACGGGCCTCTACCAGCGACTCGGCTTCCGCCGCGTCGGTACCCAACGAAACCTGACGGGGCCGCTGCCTGAACGGTCGGCTCCGGGCCCGCAGTCCGGCCCACCCGCGNTATCGTGATGCCATGACCACGAAGCCGATCGAACTCCTGAACTACGTCGGCGGCAGCTGGGAACGCCCCAGCGACGCACCCACCCAAGANGTCTTCGACCCCGCCACCACCGAAACCCTCGCCACCGTCCCCCTCACCCCNAAAGCCGCCGTCGACGAAGCCGTCAACGCCGCCCACGCCGCCTTCAGTGACTGGCGCGACACCCCCGTCGTCGAACGCGTCCAACCCCTCTACCGCCTCAAGGCCCTNCTCGAGCGCGACCTCGACACCCTCGGCCGCACCATCACCCGCGAATGCGGCAAGACCCTCGCCGAATCNNTNGGCGANCTNCAGCGCGGCATCGAGAACGTCGAAGTCGCCTGCGGCATGCCGACGCTCATCCAAGGCTGGAACAACGAAGACATCGCCCGCGGCATCGACGAACACCTCTTCCGCCAACCCCTCGGCGTCACCACCGCCATCACCCCCTTCAACTTCCCCGCCATGATCCCGCTCTGGTTCCTCCCCTACGCGCTCGCCACCGGCAACACCTTCATCCTCAAACCCAGCGAACGCGTCCCCATGACCACCCAACACCTGGTGCGCCTCTGCGAAGAAGCCGGCTTCCCCCCCGGCGTCATCAGCCTCGTCAACGGCGGCCGCGACACCGTCGAAGCCCTCCTCGACCACCCCCACGTCAAAGCCGTCTCCTTCGTCGGCAGCACCCCCGTCGCCAAAGCCGTCTACACCCGCGCCACCGCCAACGGCAAACGCGCCCAATGCCAAGGCGGCGCCAAGAACCCCGCCATCATCCTCCCCGACGCCGACATGGACATGAGCACCCGCATCCTCGCCGACAGCGCCTTCGGCTGCGCCGGCCAACGCTGCCTCGCCACCAGCGTCGCCATCACCGTCGCCGACGCCAAAGACCCCTTCACCGAACGCATCCTCGACGACGCCCACACCCGCCGCGTCGGCCACGGCCTCGATGAAGGCACCCAGATGGGCCCCGTCATCAGCCCCCAGAGCAAGACCCGCATCGAAGCACTCCTCGCCACCGGGCTCACAGAGGGCGGCGAACTCCTCGCCGACGGCCGCGCCAAGAGCGTCGACGGCTACGCCAACGGCCACTTCCTCTACCCCACCGTCATCGCGGGCGCCGACCCGCACGGCACCCTCGCCCGCACCGAGATCTTCGGCCCCGTCCTCACCATGCTCCACGCCGACAGCTTGGAGCACGCCATCACCCTCGCCAACGACCGCGCCTACGGCAACCAAGCCTGCCTCTTCACCAGCAGCGGCGCCGCCGCCCGCACCTTCCGCAACAAAGTCCAAGCCGGCAACGTCGGCATCAACCTCGGCGTCGCCGCCCCCATGGCCTTCTACCCCTTCAGCGGCTGGAACGACAGCTTCTTCGGCGACCTCCACGCCCAAAGCCGCCACGGCGTCGAGTTCTACACCAACACCAAAGTCGTCATCGAACGCTGGCCCAACACCTGGACCAGACGCTTCTGAAGCGCGGCGACGAGGGCGCGGGGACCCGCTAGGGTCTCGGCCCGGCCGTCACCCGGAGCGCTCGACGGTGTCAGGCTGCGTGCTTCGCCGCGCGCGCCATCGGCGCCAGGTGACCTCGGCGCCGATGCGGGTGAAGAGCGGGACGTCGACGCTGGTCATCAGCGCGACCTCCTGCGCCAGCGATGTGTCCTCGTCGAGGAAGGCCAACACGCGCGCGGGCGGGTTGCGCTCCAGCAGCCGGCTGAAGAACGCGGCGCCGTCCTGCCGACCGGTCGCGAGCGCGCGCAGCAGCACGCCGTCCATCCAGTCGTGGCGGCACCAGCGTCCGGCGAGGTGCGGCTTCCCGGTGCGCGCGAGCGCCCCGGCCAGCGCCTGCGCGTGGCGTACGACCCGTCGGAAGGTGTAGCCGGTGCTGGCCTTGGTCTGACCGCCCGCGGTGCCGATCGTCACCACGCGATCGCCGCGGCGCGCCGGGAAGGGCCGGTCGGTCATCGGGATCACGCCGGTCTCGACGCGACCGACCTCGAAGGCGTCGATGCGGAGGACGTCAGCGAGGTAGGTGCGGAGTTCGGCCTCGTAGGCCTCCTGCGGCCAGACGCTCGGGGAGAAGACCGTGTACTCCACGAGCGCCTCACGCGCAGAGGTGGGCAGCACGTACACGAAGCAGGTGCCCCCCCTCTGCGGCACGCGGAAGTCCATGAAGGTCGCCACCCCGGGATCGAAGCGGTCCTCGGGCGTGGTGATGTCCCACCCGAGGAAGTGCTGCAACAGCAGGTGGTAGCCGTCGACGGGCTCGAGCGGGACGTGCGTGGCGTCGAAGGCCCAAGGCGCCTCGACGCGCTCACCATCGACGATGGCGATGGCTCGCTCGCCCTCGCTGCGTAGGTCCTGCACCTCGCCCACCCGGCGTTCGACCTGCGGGCGGGCCGCGAGCCAGGCATCGGTGGCAGCGAAGAAGTCACCGCCACGGATCATCTTGTACGTGTAAGGCGCGATGTCCAGGCGGCGGCCCGGAGCAGTCGGCGATGGACCGTGCACCTCGAGGGCGGGCCATCGGTGCGCGACGAGGTGGTCGAACGGCCCGGCCGCGGTCTCCCAGAAGCACCACGTGCGGTCGTCGCCGCGCCGCCTCTCCCGATCGACCAGCAGCACCCGAGCTTCGCCTAGGCCGACCCGCGCGAACGCGTCGAGCAGCGCGAGCCCGGACGGACCCGCACCGGCCACGATGAGGTCGTACCGGGTGGCAGGCATCCGCGTCAGGGTACCGCGAGGGGCCGGGCCAGCACTTGGACCAGACGCCTCTACGAAGCTGCGACGGCAGCCCTCGGGCGTCGACCGATCACGGCGCGCACGCTCGCCCGCCAGTCCTGCAGCGCCTCGGGTCCCAGCGAGAAGTACGCGTCGGCGCGCCTCCCGATCACGTGCGTCGCCAGCGCGTTCGTGCCCGACGAACTCAGCATCCCCACGACCGGCACCGCGCGCAGCAGCCAGCGCGACGTGATGCGTTCGCCCAGCCGCCGCGCAGCCAGCCGGCCCAACCGGTTGAGCGCCATGGTGCTCGTGCTGCTCACACCTGCGACCAGCAGCGTCGCGTAGCGCGCGCGGTCGCCCGACAGGTCGGCGTCGCGCAACACGGCGATGTCGAGCACCATCCGGGCCTGCAGCCGCAGGGTGGCGCCGACGTCCGTGGCGGTGCCGAGCGTCAGCGCCGTCAGCGTGCCGATGCCCGGCACGAGCGCCGATCCAGCGCTGGCGGCCCCGACGATCGCGGTCGAGCGGGCGGTACGCGCGATCACGTCGCGCACCAGCGCATCGGTGCTGCGTCCGGCGGCCGCCTCCCGCAGCGTGCGCACCCGCGTGGTCGCGGCGTCGACATCGGCCTGGCTGGGGCCACGCAGCAACGCCTCGACGGCATCGTTCAGCCATGCGTTCGGGCTGCCGTGTGTCGTTCGTGGCGTCATCGTGGACCTCCCAGGCTCAGCCTACCGCCGCGCGCCGGACCCGGTAGCATCGCCCCACGGCATACCTCCAGCGCACCGTCGCCCGCGCCTCGGCAGCCGCGCTCGACACGAGCAGCGTCTGAGGCAGTGATGTCGTGACCGAGCGACACGCCGCACCGCGAAGCGGTCAGCGGGCGATCTCGACCCTGTTGCGGCCATCGGCTTTGGCGCGCGCGAGCGCCTCGTCGGCCAGGCGCACGAGCGCCTCCTCGGTCTCGACGTCGCTGTCCGGGTAGGCCGCGCCACCGACGCTCACGGTGACCCTGACCGTGCTCGCCCCGTCGACGAGCGACGCGTTCGCCACCAGCGCCCGGATGCGCTCGGCGATCTGGCCCGCGTCGCTGAACCCCGCCGCCGGCAGCACGACCAGGAACGCCTCATCCCCGAGCCGCACGACGACGTCGCCGCCTCGAAGCGCCGCCCGCGTGATCAGGGCGACCGTCCTGAGCACACGGTCCCCGATGAGGTGGCCGTGCGCGTCGTTGACGCTCCTGAAGTGATCGACGTCGAGCATGAGCACCCCGAGCGCCGACGATCCGCGCACGGCGCGCCCGAACTCCTCGCGGAGCCGGTCGAGGCCGAAGCGGCGGTTGAGCACGCCGGTGAGCGGGTCGATGGCGGCTAGCCGCTCGAGGCGGTCGTGGGCGAGCGTGACGTGCAGTGCGAGCGCCAGGCCCCTGCCGAAGAGGACGATGCGCGAGCGCTCGGCTACGTCGAAGCCTGCGCCGCTCGCGAGCACGATCACGCCAAGCTGCACGCCCTTGTCGATGATGGGATCGATCAGCACCATGCGCGGCCTGAGCGCTGCCTCGACGCCCTCGACGAGGACGTCGTCGGGCGACTCGAGCACCTGCCCGACACCGCTGCGAGCCACGGCGACGACCCGGTCGCTCGCGGCCAGCGTCGAGGCGTCCACGAAACCGTGCGATGACGCGACCACGAGCTCGCCGGCCGACTCGTATAGGACCATCCCGGCGGCCGCGCCGGCGTAGCGGGCGTAGTGCTGCAGCGCCTCCGCGGCGAGCTCGTCGATGTCACCTCGCCTCGCCAGTGCCGCCGTGAAGGTCTCGTACGCCGTCCCCGCCTCGACGGCGGGGTCCACGCTCTCGCTGACCCGTTGCATCTCGGCCGTGAAGCGCCGCAGGCGCCTGCCAACCACCATGCGCGCCACCGCGACGTTCAACGCACCGACCACGGCGCCGGCCGCGAGACACGCGGCGACGAAGCGCGACGACCACGCCGTCTCGCTCGACACACCGAGGGCCACGGCCAACAGCGGAAGCAGCGCCCCGACTGCAACGCCGAGCACACCCATCCAGATGGCAAGGTCGAGGAACACCTTCGAGGTGAGGCGCATTGCGCCACGGAGCATAGCGCGGGGCGCCGCGCGACACCGTCCGCCGTCAGGCCAGCGCTCGAGCCACGGCATCACCACCGTCGCTCCACGCGTCCGTCGGCGCGACCACAAGGCGCACGAACGTCCACACGCGCACGCGCTCCGCGTCCAGCCCGGCCAGGTCGGCGACGCGTGCGACGGTCCCGAGTGGATCGGTCCGCAATCGCTCAGGGCCGTTGAGCAGATGTTGCGTGACGTCGTAGGCGGCGTCGCCGACGAACGGCTTGGGGTCGATGACGAGCCAGGGCTCGCGCCGCGCCGCGAGGACGTTGCCCGCGTGCAGGTCGGTGGCGAGCATGACGTGCTCGGTCGTGGTCCGCAGCAGCTCGTCCCTGCGTGCGAGGCCGTCGAGCACGAGACCGGCGTCGCTCCACGCGGCCTCGTCCCGCCGCCTCTCGGCCGACCACGCGTCCCACATNGCCGACAGCGGTCGCAGGCCGTGGCCCGGGGGCGGCGACCGGTGGAGCCGCTTGATCACGGCGCCGATCACCGCGTCCTGGTCACGCTCGGGAAGCGCCCTCAGCGGCGTCCCTGGCTCGCACCGTTCGAGCAGCATCGCGCCGTGTTCGTCATCGACGTCGATCAACCACACGGTTGGGTCGCCTGCCCACAGCGCCAAAGCGCGCGCTTCGTGCGCCGCCTCGAAGTGCGGCATACCGAGCTTGAGCACCACGCGCTCGCCAGCCGGCGTCACGGCCGGCGCCACCCAGGCCGCGCTCACCTCCGGACCTTCGAAGGGTCGGCCGAGCTCGAGCCCCCAACGCTCGCACGCCGCGTCGACGGCTGCGCCGAGACCGTCCAGCCACCGCTCCCTCTCGGGAACGCCACGGCAGCTCGTCGCCAACCGGTCCGACACGAACGTCATCGAGCCCTCCCGCCACGACGCTGGGCGCGCGTGCCGTCCGACCGCCGATGGCGGGTCACACCCGGCTCCTGCAGGCCGGACGCATCAGCGGCGGGCCGGGACGAACGGCGTCTGATCGTAGTTCGTCAGCTCGACGAAGCCGACGCCGGGCCGCGAGCCACGGACCTCGACCGCACCCTCCCAGTACACGATGCGCGTGGTGGCGCGGGTGTCCATCTCCTGCTCCGGGAAGAACGGCGCCACGCGCACGTCGACGTCGAGCGCCGGGACGACGACGCGCCACGCCACCGGGTAGACGGCACCGGTCGCCGGGCTCGACCACGTGTCGCCGGTCGGCACGACCTCGAACTCGTCCGCGGTGAGCGCGCGCGTGCGGCCATCAGCGCTCACGTAGCTCCCGGCGGCCGAGGCGTAGCCGTCCGCACCGTCCCGGATCAGGTAGAGCATCACCTCGGCGCCGTCGTCGAACTGCAGTGCGAACCAGTCCCAGCCGGCGAACTCGTCGATGCGGAAGTCGCCCCACTGATGGTCGAACCAGGCCTGCCCCGTCACCGTCGTCGCCGGGCACGACCGTGGGAGCAAGCAGGGGCCACGGATCTCGCCGCGGACCGCCATGCGGGTGTTCGACACGTAGTAGCTCACACCACCAGGACCCATCGTCTGGATGCCGGGTGGGTCGCCGTGCAGGGACGGGGGCTTGAGCGGCGTGAGGACCAGGTCGAGCGCGTACCCGCCGGAGGTGAAGGCGAGTTGGTGGCTGACGCCGTCGGCCGCGCGCGAGGCGCGCCAGTCACCGACGAACACGTCGAGATCCGTCGCCGATGCGCCGGCCCGGTAGTAGGCGTCGAAGCGCTGGTCCATCACGTGACGCCGCGCGTCGACGTCGGCCACCGCAGTGTGCGCGACGTGGCCCACGTCGATCAGCCAGGTGGCCGGCACGATCCCCAGTCGCACCCCAGGCGGCGGGTACGCCTTGAAGAAGGTCAGCTGGAAGGCGTGGCGCGCCCCGTCCTCCGACTCCAGATGCCCGACCCAGTACCACCACTCGATCGGAGCCTCGTGCGCGGCGTCGTCGCGCGGCAGCTCGACGGGTTCGACGGGATAGGGCTGGTCGAAGACGCTCGGTACGCAGCCGCTGGCGACGAGGACCACGACGACGGTCAACCACTCGAACCTGAGCATGTCCCGAGGGTAGCGCGACCGAGCGTGGTCGACTGCGTCAGCCCGCCCCGTCAGCTTCGCCACGACGGCGCCAGGACCCGAGCGACAGCCACAGGACCACGGCGAGCACTGGGACGACGAGCCAGTTGAGGGCCGCGCCCGGCGCCGTACCGACGGTCTCGAGCGGCTTGAGGCGGGCGGCGACGTCTCGCACGGCGGGCTCGACGAGGAACACCAGCAGCACGAGCGGCACGAAACCCCGGTAGCGCAGCAGCAGCACCCACAGGAGGAGCGCGAGCAGCAACTGGATCGCCCCCCACTGACCGAACATCGCCACGATGTTGGCGCCACCGGCCACCGTCACGTCGACGGTCGCGATGCTCTGCGCGCCGCCGTCCGGCGCGACGAGGTGGATCAGGCTGCGCACGGTGACGATCACCAGGTACGCGACCGCGAACCACCACGTCCACGGCGGTCCCTCGAGTCGAACGGGAACGGCTGGCAGCAGCCGCGCGACGAGCGCTCGCATCAGGCCTCGATTCTCGCGGGTCCGCCTGAGCGAGCCGGCACCCACTGGAGCCAGGTTCGCACAGGTGCAAGCACCCCGTGCCGGCGTGCCGCCGCGCCGCGCTTGGCCGATCGCCTCGCCACGCGCGATACTCGCAGCATGTCACCACGCACGATCATCGAACCGTTCCGCATCCATTCCGTCGAACCGTTGCGCATGACGACGGCGGCAGAGCGCCGAACCGCGATCGCGGCCGCCGGCTACAACCTCTTCTCGCTGCGCAGCGACGACGTCCTCATCGACCTCCTCACCGATTCCGGCACGGGCGCCATGTCGAGCGAGCAGTGGGCCGGCATCCAACGAGGCGACGAGGCCTACGCCGGCAGCCCGTCGTGGTACCGCTTCGAGGCCGCCGTGAAGGCGCTGTTCCCGCTCGACCACGTGATCCCGACGCACCAGGGGCGGGCCGCCGAGAAGATCCTCATGACGGCCATCGGCGGGCCGGGCAAGAAGGTTCCGAACAACACGCACTTCGACACCACCCGCGCCAACGTCGAGGCCACCGGGGCGGAGGCCGTCGACCTGGTGATCCGTGAGGGCCTCGACCCGGCGCTCGAGCACCCGTTCAAGGGCAACATGGATCTGGAGCGCCTCGAGGCGTTCCTCGAGCGCCACGTCGCCGACGTTCCCGCCGTGTTCGTGACGATCACCAACAACTCCGGCGGTGGCCAGCCGGTGTCGCTCGAGAACCTGCGCGGCGTTCGCTCGCTGTGTGACCGCTTCGGCGTCCCGCTCTTCCTCGATGCGTGCCGCTTCGCGGAGAACGCCTGGTTCATCCGCGAGCGCGAGAGCGGCCAGGAGGGTCGCGAGGTGGCCGACATCGTGCGCGACATCGCCGCGCTCGCCGACGGTATGACCATGAGCGCGAAGAAGGACGGGCTCGCCAACATCGGTGGCTGGCTGGCCGTGCGCGACGACGAGCTGGCGGCTCGCTGCCGCAACTTGCTCATCCTGACCGAGGGCTTCCCCACCTACGGTGGCCTGGCTGGACGCGACCTCGACGCCATCGCCCAGGGGCTCACCGAGGTGGTGCAGCACGACTACCTGCGCTACCGCGTGCGCTCGACCGCCTACTTGGGCGACGGGCTGCACAGCGCCGGGGTCCCCGTCATGCGCCCGGTCGGCGGGCACGCCGTCTACATCGATGCGCGCGCGCTCCTGCCGCACGTGCCGCCCCTGGCGTACCCGGGGCAAGCCGTCGCCGTAGCGCTGTACGAGGCCGGCGGCATCCGCGCCTGCGAGATCGGCACCGTGATGTTCGGACTCCACCCCGACGGCAGCGAGACGGCCGCGGCGCTCGACCTGGTGCGCCTCGCCATCCCGCGGCGAACCTACACGCAGAGCCACATCGACTACGTGATCGAGGTGTGTTCCGAGGTGGCCGAGCGCTCTGGCGACCTGCGCGGCTACCGCATCACGGAGGCGCCGCAGGCCCTGCGGCACTTCACGGCGCGCTTCGAGCCGCTCACCGACTGAGTCCGAGCACCCGGTCGGGGCGGCGGCGCGCGCCGGTGCCGACGGCGGACAGCCGTTCGCTCGCGCTCAGGCGAAGATGCCGTCACCTCCGACGGTCTCGAAGCGGGCCTGGAAGAAGCGCAGATGCTCGGGCTCGTACGAGAACGCGAGACCGCGCATGCGGTCGCGCTGCTCGAGCACCTCGAGCACGCTCTCGGCCACCACGTCCATGTGCGCTTGCGTGTAGACCCGCCGCGGGATGGTGAGTCGCACGAGCTCGAGGGCGGGGAAGCGGTGCTCGCCGGTCGTCGGGTCGCGGCCCGCCGAGACGGCGCCACGCTCCATCGACCGGATGCCCGACTCGACGTACAACGCGGCAGCCAGCGCCTGCGCCGGGAACGCGTCGCGCGGCAGGTTCGGGAGCATCGCGGCGGCGTCGAGGAAGACGGCATGACCACCGATCGGCCGGACGATCGGGACCCCGCCGGCGATCAGCGCGTTCCCCAGGTACTCGACCTGACCGATGCGCGCCCGGATGTGGTCGTCGTCGACGGACTCCACGATCCCGCGCGCCATCGCCTCCATGTCGCGCCCTGCCATGCCGCCATAGGTGTGCAGCCCTTCGTAGACGACCACCAGGTTGCGGGCGCGCTCGGCGATCTGCGGATCGCGCACGCCGAGCCAGCCGCCGATGTTGACGAGGCTGTCCTTCTTGCCCGACATGGTGGCGCCATCGGAGAGGTCGCACATCTCGCGCAGGATCCGCGCGACGCTCTTCTGCGCGTAGCCGTCCTCGCGCTGCTGGATGAAGTAGGCGTTCTCCACCGCGCGCGTCGCATCGAGGATCACCAGGATGCCGTGCTCACGGCAGTACGCCGCCACCTCGCTCAGGTTGGCCATGCTCACGGGCTGGCCGCCGGCCAAGTTCACCGTCACGCCGACGGTGATGTAGGGCACGCGCTCTGCGCCGACCTCGTCGACGAGCGCACGAAGCTTGGCCAGGTCGACGTCGCCCTTGAACGCCTTCTCGCTGGCCGGGTCGTGCGCCTCGTCGATGATGACGTCGCGGAAGGTCCCGCCGGCGAGCTCCTGGTGGAGGCGCGTGGTGGTGAAGTACATGTTGCCGGGGATGAAGTCGCCGTCCTTGATCACGACTTGCGACAAGATGTGCTCGGCTCCGCGTCCCTGATGCGCGGGGATCAGGTGCTCGTAGCCGTAGTAGGTCCGCACGGCGTCTTGCAGCGCGTAGAAGTTGCGCGACCCGGCGTACGACTCGTCGCCGAGCATCATGCCCGCCCACTGCCGATCCGACATCGCGCTGGTGCCGGAGTCGGTCAGCAGGTCGATGTAGCACTCCTCGGCGCGGAGGAGGAAGGTGTTGTACCCGGCCTCTCGGATGGCGGCCTCGCGCTCACCCCGCGTCGTCATGCGGATCGGTTCGACGACCTTGATCTTCCAGGGTTCAGCCCAACTGCGTCGACGCGTCATGGCGGATCTCCTCTCTCAACGGTCCGGCCAGGCTAGCGCCGCCGCCTCGACCGAGGCTAGGGACGCGACGCCTGGAGGCGCTCCATGCTCGGCTCGCGGTGGTGCTCATGCAGGGAAGCGCGCGTCGGCCCGGACGCGCTCCGCCTGCGCCAGGTGCCTGAGCGTGTGGGCGGGCATCGCCCTGAGCCAGATGCCGAGCGCGAGCCGGAGGAGCGCGAACGCCGGCGACGCCACCCGCACCCGCGCGAGGTGCAGCCCGTCGGCGGACGCGATCGCGGCGCCGAACGCATGCTGCGTGGCGAGGAAGCGCTCCACCAGCGACGCCATGTCGACGTGGTCCGCGGCGGGCCGGTAACGACCGGGCGTCCGGACGCGGGCGTCGCTCCCCGGCGCCTGCGCAGCGAGGAACCAGCGCCCGAGCGGTCCGTAGCGAAACGGTCCCGCACCCCTCACGCCCCGCTCGTGCGCGGTGTCGATCGCCCGCTCGATCCCCGGCAGCAGCGCGCCCGTGGTGATGGTGACGTGATCGAGGCACTGCGCGACCGACCAGCGCTCGGGTGCAGGACGCCAACCACACTGCTCCGGCGAGGCGCCCTCGACGAGGGCGAGCCAGCGCTCGGTGGCGCGTTCGTGATCGGAGTGGGCCGTCGCGAGATCCTCGTGCATGATCGGAGTCTAACGAACCGGCTCGAGCACGCTCCGACATGTGGCCGACGCCCCACGCCACCGGGAAGACCCACACGCGCCACGTGGTGCTCGCGCCATCCAACGGTGCCAGCGTGCACCACGACGCCGCGCGGTTCGCCTGTGACAGGATGAGCGAGATCGTCGAGAGGAGTCGTGGGATTGGACCTTCCGCTGAACGGCATGGACCACGCCTTGTTGGTCACGCACAGCCTCACCAGTGCAGCGTTCTTCTGGGCCGTCGTGTTGGCCGCGCGCGCTGCGAACCTGGCCGCACCGGTGGCGCCACTGGGGGGAACGTCGCTCATGCCTCGTGCCGCTGGCTTCTACCGGCACCTCGCCGGCAGCAGCCTCGTGACGGCGGCGCTCCTCTACCTCGGCATGCGGGCCTACATGACGGCGCTTCCGGACTCGTCGAGCGCGAACACGGCGCTCGGTGCGCTGGGCATGCTGGCCAGCCAGACGCTCATCCTCGCCTCGTTGACCCTCCTGCTGCTCACGGCGTTGGCGCGTCGGCGCGCGACAGGTGGCGCCACCGGACCGACCCCGACCGCCCTGGCGCTCCAGCGCAGTGGCCTGCGGGCGCTCGTGGTCGCTGCAGTCGTCGCAGTCGCACTCTTCGCCGCAGCCCTGCTCTCGATCACCGCGAACCCCGACGGCACGTCGGCCTTCCTGCCCGTCAGGCTGGTGTTCACGATCGCCCTGCTCGTCGGTGGAGCGTGGCTGCTGCGCGCGCACGGACGAGCGTTGGCGGGACGCGGCGCTGGCTGAGGCCGCCGCCGTTCACGTTCGATCGACGTCGAGCGGATCGCTCGGGCGCAACAACGCCCACGCCGTGATGCCCGGAGCGACCTCGGTGGACCCCGTGACCTCGAAGCCGAGATGGCGGTAGAAGGGCAGGTTGGCGGGGTCCTCGGTCACCAGCGACACACCCGCACAGGGCGACGTCGAGGCGCGCACGTGCACGTGGTCCAGCAGCGCTCGGGCGAGACCCCGGCCGCGGTGCTCCGGGCGGACACCGAGGACGTTGACGTGGACGCCATCTGCGTGCTCGAGCAACGGCTCGAGCGCACGGCCGTACGCCTCGTAGCGCTCGCGCGCGCCTGCGCCGACGAACGACCACAGTCGCTCACGCGCGTCTGCGAGCTCGGGCGGAGCCGCGCCACGGCCGGGGAACGAGGCGAGTGCGACCGCCGCCAATCGCCCGTCGACACGCACACCGAGCACCATCTCGCCACGCAGCCACCGAGCGGTGACGAAGAAGCGCATCAGCGCCGTCGAGGCCTCTGCACGCTCCAGGGGACTGGGTTCGAAGAACCACGCGGTGGTGGGGTAGGCAGCGAATGCTTCGGCGAGCACGGAAGCCGCCTCGTCCGCAGCGCCGGGACCGATCTCATGGAGCGGGTGCTCCGACACGGACACCTCCTCGAAGCACGGTGGCACGCACGACGGGCCGCGCACTAGGCGTCGGCCTGACGGGCCTCCAAGCGATTCCCGTCGAGGTCACGGAACTCGAACGAGCGCACGCCGCCGCTCTCGACGACGGGCTCGACCAGCACACCGCGATCGCGCAACGTGTTCCACACGTGCTCGACGTCAGTGACGGAGAAGACCGGGAAGGCGGTGGCGGTGCCGAGGACCATGGGCACGTCGATGCGCCCGAGTTGCCACAGCGTCAGGCTCGTGGAGCCTCCGAGGTCGAACACGACGCGCCGTGCCTCCGGGTCCTCGAGCGCCGTGTCGAGCCCGAGTTTCTCGCGGTACCAGCGAGCGGCCGCGTCGACGTCATGGACCCGCATGATCACGGTCGCGAGCCCCTCGAACACGCCTGCCGCCATCGGATCACCCGCTCGCGCCAGCTGCGAAGCCGTCGAGCAGTGCGTTCAGCGTCGCGCTCGGCCGCATGGCGCGGCTCGCCAGGGCGTCGTCGGGGCGGTAGTACCCACCGACGTCCTGGGGCGCGCCTTGCGCCGCCAGCAACTCGGCCTCGATCGTCGCGCTCCGCTGCTCGAGGGCGTCGGCCAGCGTCGCGAAGCGCGCTGCGAGCGACGGATCGCCGTCCTCTGCCGCCATCTCGCGCGCCCAGTACACAGCCAGCCAGTAGTGGCTCCCGCGCGTGTCGATCTCGCCGACCTTGCGCGACGGCGACTTGTCGCTCTCGAGGAACGCTGCGTTGGCGCGATCGAGGGCGTCCGCGAGGCGTTGCGCCGCCGCGTTGCCAGTCACCGTGGCGAGGTGTTCGAGCGAGGCGGCCAGCGCCAGGAACTCACCGAGCGAGTCCCAGCGCAGGTGCCCCTCGGCCTGGAACTGCTGTACGTGTTTCGGCGCCGAGCCGCCGGCACCGGTCTCGAACAGGCCACCGCCCTGCATCAGCGGCACGATCGAGAGCATCTTGGCGCTGGTCCCGACCTCGAGGATCGGGAACAGGTCGGTGAGGTAGTCGCGCAGCACGTTGCCGGTGACCGAGATCGTGTCGAGTCCGGCGCGCAGCCGTTCGCACGAGAAGCGCGTGGCCTCGGCGGGCGCCATCACGTGCAGCTCGAGCCCGCTCGTGTCGTGCTCGCTCAGGTAGGCGCGGACCTTGGTGAGGAGCTCGGCGTCGTGCGGTCGCGTCTCGTCGAGCCAGAAGACCGCCGGCGCACCGCTCGCACGGGCGCGCGTCACGGCGAGCTTGACCCAGTCGCGCACGGCGTCGTCCTTCGTCTGGCACATCCGGAACACGTCACCGGCGACCACCGTGCGCTCGAGCAGGGTCTGCCCGGAAGCCGACACCACGCGCACGATGCCCGCCTCCGCGATCTCGAAGGTCTTGTCGTGCGAGCCGTACTCCTCGGCCTTCTGCGCCATGAGCCCGACGTTCGGCACGCTCCCCATGGTGCGCGGGTCGAACGCGCCGTGCGCCTTGCAGTCGTCGATGACGGCCTGGTATACACCGGCGTACGAGCTGTCTGGGATCACGAACTTGGTGTCGTGCAGCGCGCCGTCCGGACCCCACATCTGGCCCGACGTGCGGATGGCTGCGGGCATCGACGCGTCGATGATGACGTCGCTGGGCACGTGCAAGTTGGTGATGCCCTTGTCGGAGTTCACCATCGCGAGCGGCGGCCTCGCCGCCAGACACGCTTCCACGTCGGCCTCGATCGGCGCCCGCTCCTGGTCCGGTAGCGTCCGGATCTTGGCCTGAAGATCGGCGAGACCGTCGTTCGGGTTCACGCCGAGACGGCGCAACGCGTCGCCGTGGCGCTCGAAGACCGGTGCCAAGAACACCGACACCGCATGCCCGAAGATGATGGGGTCCGAGACCTTCATCATCGTCGCCTTGAGATGGAGCGAGAAGAGCACGCCGCGAGCCTCCGCGTCGTCGATCTGCTCGGCGATGAAGGCCCGCAGCGCTGCGCGCTCCATGACGCTGGCGTCGATCACCTCGCCGGTCTCGAGCCGCACGTCGGGCTTGAGCACGCCGACGCCGCCGTCGGCGGCCACGTGCTCGATGCGTGCGTCGCCCGCAGCGGCGTCGTCGACGGTGGTGGAGACCTCGTTCGAGCGCAGATCGCCGGCGCTCATGTGCGCGACGTGCGAGCGCGAGTCGGCGCTCCACGCACCCATGCTGTGAGGGTGGGCGCGAGCGTAGGCCTTGACCGAGGCGGGCGCTCGGCGGTCGCTGTTGCCCTCGCGCAAGACCGGGTTGACCGCACTCCCCTTGACGCGATCGAAGCGCGCGCGCACCTCGCGCTCGGTGTCGTCGCTGGGCTCGTCGGGGTACTCGGGCACCGCGAACCCCTGCGAGCGCAGCTCCCGGATCGCGGCCTTGAGCTGCGGCACCGAGGCGCTGATGTTCGGGAGCTTGATGATGTTGGCCGCCGGCGTGCGGGCCAGGGCACCGAGGTAGGCGAGGTCGTCGTCCACGCGCTGCTCGGGGCGTAGGTGCTCGGGGAACGCCGCCAGGATGCGGCCCGCGAGTGAGATGTCGCGCGTCTCGACGCCGACGCCCGCTGCGGCGGTGAAGGCCTGGATGACCGGCAGCAAGGAGTAGGTCGCCAACGCCGGCGCCTCGTCCACCTTCGTGTAGATGATCGTCGCTGTGCTCGAAGTGCTCATGTGTTCACCCGTTCCTGTTTGCTCCGCGCATCCTACCCGCGCGTCGCCCATCGATACGCCGGGCGCAGCGATCAGCGCACGACCACACCGAGGCGCGTCACGATCCAAGCAGCGCCACCCGACGCCGAGCGATCAGGCCCGAACCAGATCAGCAACCCGTCGGCGTCGACGAAGCGCACCAGCATCGCCTCCTCGGTCTCGAGACCGAGGCCGAGCGATCCTCCCGGCGCCCCGGGCACGGTCGCGAGCTGCTCGAGCGCCGCCTCTCGCGGCATCCCGAGCCGCAGGCCCGCCGTCGACGCACCGCGCCAGAAGGTCGCACGATCGCTCGTGCCGGCGGCGATCTCGATGGCGCTCAAACGCTGCAACGCGCACTCGGGGTGATCGCGCGAGAAGCGCCTGGCATCGTGCAGGGCGCGCAGGGCGCTCCCGTGCAGCGCCTGCACCGTGCCCGCGCACGCCCCCTCGAGCCAGAAGCGGAACGACATGCCGGCGCGGGCGAAGACGAACTCGAGCGCCGTGTCGTCGCCGTACAGCGCGGCCGGGAGGCCCGGGCCGAAGCGCTCCAGGAACGAGCTCAGCGTCGTCTCCCCCAGCCGGAGGTCGGCGAGGCCCTCGTCCGCCACGAGGGGGGCGTTCGCGTAGGCGCCGAAGGGGTTCCCGCCGTCGCGCGGCCGCGACACCAGGGCGAAGGCGATCGCTGCGACGGCGAGGAGCAGGATCCAGACGTTGAGACGTGCGCGGTTCACGACGCCGCCGATGCTACCCGGTCAATCGGGCTCGCTGCCAGCGTCGGCACCGATCAACAGCAGGAGCGAGTTGTCGGGCACGCGCAATCGCGCACCGCCTGCCAGCAGCGGGCCGCGCCCGTCGCGGTCGACCACGCCGAGGTCGGTGTCGACGCACAAGCGCCAGCCGGCCGCGTCCGGGCACGGCGGCAGCGTGAAGGTGCGCCCCTCCCGCCCCGCGACCAGGAGGAGGAACGAGGCGTCGCGGAGCCTGCCGCCGTGGGCGTCCAGGTCGCGCAGGGCGCTGCCGCAGAGCAGCATCCCGACACTGGATGCGTGAGCGTCGTGCCAATCCGCGTCGCGCATCTCGCGGCCGTCGCGATGCCACCAGGCGACGTCACGACACGCGTCCTTGGCATCGCCCGACAGGAAGCTGCGCCGGCCGAAGGACGGATGGGCGCGCCGGAGCGCCACGAGCGCCTGCGTGAAGCGTAGGAAGTCGCGCTCGTCATCCCCGATGTCCCAGTCGAACCAGCTGAGTTCGCCGTCTTGGCAGTAGGCGTTGTTGTTGCCCAGCTGGGTGCGCGACAGCTCGTCCCCGCCGAGCAGCATCGGGATGCCTTGTGACAGGAGCTGCGTGGCCATCAGCGCGCGCTTGCGCTTCTCGCGCCGGGCGCGCACGACGGGATCGTCGCTGGGGCCTTCGACNCCGGCGTTGCTCGAGAGGTTGTGATCGTGGCCGTCCCGGCCGCCCTCGCCGTTCGCGTCGTTGTGCTTGCGCTCGTAGCTCACGAGGTCGTGGAGCGTGAAGCCGTCGTGGGCCGTGACGAAGTTGATCGACGCCCACGGCTTACGGCCGTTGTGCGCGTAGAGGTCGGAGGAGCCGGTGAGGCGCGTGGCGAGTTCGGCGACGCGGCCGCGGTCACCGCGCCAGAACGCGCGCACCGTGTCGCGATAGTCGGCGTTCCACTCGGTCCACGACCACGGGAAGTTCCCGACCTGGTACCCGCCGGGGCCGACGTCCCACGGTTCGGCGATCAGCTTGACGCGCGAGAGGACGGGGTCTTGCTGGATCACCTTGAAGAACGCCGAGAGCATGTCGACGTCGTAGAACTCGCGCGCCAGAGCGGCTGCGAGGTCGAAGCGGAAGCCGTCGACGTGCATCTCCGTGACCCAGTAGCGCAGGCTGTCGGTGATCAGCTGCAACACGTACGGGTTACCCGGATCGAGGGTGTTGCCGGTGCCCGTGTAATCCATGTAGAAACGTCGGTCCTTGGGCTGCAGCTTGTAGTACGAGAGGTTGTCGATGCCGCGGAACGACAGCGTCGGCCCGGCGTGGTTGCCCTCGCCGGTGTGGTTGTAGACGACGTCGATGATGACCTCGAAGCCCGCCCGGTGGAGCTCGCGCACCATCGTCTTGCACTCGTGGAGCGCGCTGAGGGGCCCGCTGCTGGCGTAGCGCGGCTCGGGAGCGAAGTAGTTCAGCGTGTTGTAGCCCCAGTAGTTCGTCAAACCCATGTCGACGAGCCGCTGATCTTGCACGATCGACTGGATGGGCAGCAGCTGGACGGTGGTGACGCCGAGCTCGCGCAGATGCTGCAGGATCGGCTCGCTGACCACGCCGAGGTACGTGCCGCGCTGCTCCTCGGGCACGCCCTCGTGTCGCATCGTCAGGCCGCGAACGTGCGCCTCGTAGATGATCGTGTCCTGCCACGACACGCGGGGCGCCTGGACGCCCTGCCAGTCGAAGTCGTCCGCCGTGACGGCACCCAGCGGAGCGAAGGGCGCCGTGTCGAGCTCCGACGGGGTCTCCTCCGCGCCACGGCCGACGCTGCCGGCGAGGCTCCGATGCGTGTGGAGCGGGCGGCCGATCACACGGGCGTACGGGTCGAGCAGCACCTTGGCCGGGTTGAAGCGGTGGCCGGCGTGGGGTTCCCAGGGACCGTGCACGCGCAGGCCATACAGCTGCCCTGGTCCGATGCCTGGCAAGTAACCGTGGAAGACGGGACCCGTACGCTCNGGGAGGTCGACGGANCGCGACGGGGCGACGTCGTAGGCGCCGTCGAAGAGCAGCCACTCGACGCGGCTGGCGTGCTCGGCATACAGCGCGAGGTTGACGCCCTGCCCGTCCCAACTCGCACCGAGCGGATAGGGTCGGCCGGGCCACACGCGTTGGGCGGCTTCGAGGGGTGCGGCTACGCGCGTGGGGGCCGCGCTGGTCGCGGACGGAAGTGCCATCACCGGTCAGTCTACGTCGGGCTCAGCGCTCGAAGAAGCGCAAATCACCATCTTGGAGCGATGGATCGACGCGCTGCGCGAACGCCACCAGACCGTCGCGGTCGGGCGGTTCGAGGAAGTAGCGGAAGTTCGAGAGGTAGCGCAGCACCGTGTGCTCCGCCAGGCCGCGGCGTTCCGCCTCGACCCGAGCGACGTCGGCGAGGTGCCCCAGGCCGCGCTCGCGCGCGCTGCGCAGCTCGGCCACCAGGCGTGGCGAGGGTGGCCGCTCGGCGCGGGCGGCCCAGACGGCGAACGTGAACGGCAGGCGCGTCGCCTGGTACCAGGCTTCACCGAGGTCGGTCTGCAGCGGGACCTCGCCATCGATCGAACGTTGCGCGACGGCCTCCTCGAGCGCGTTGTCGCCGATGAGGAGGGCGGCGTCGAAGCGCTCGAGCATCGCCCCCAAGTCCGGTTCGGCCGGCGTGAACTCGGCCTCGATCCCAGCCAGGTCGAGGAGCACGCGCAGCAGCGCCACGCTGGTGGCGGAGTGGGTGGTGACCCCGATGCGCGCGCCGTGGAGCTCGGACCACGGCCGACGGTGGAAGAGCGTGACGCTGTGCACGGGGCCGAGCGTGGCGATGGAGAAGTCTGGCAGCGCGACCAACGCACGCCGGTGGCGGATGAACTCGACGCTCGACACCAGTGTCAGATCGACGTCACCGCGCAACAACGCCGCGTTCAACGCTGTCGGCACGCCGCGCACGAAGCGCGCTCCCGGCCACGGCTCGAGACCCCAATGGAGTGGCGCGACGTTGGTGTACGAGACGATCCCGAGCACCTCGCCGACGGCCGGAGCCGCCGTGGCCACGCGGGCCGTGGTGGTGTCGGTCGCGCTCAGGAGAACACCTTGCGCTCCGCGTACAGCGCGTCGCGACGCACGGGCACCCGGCCGGCGTCCTTGATCAGCCGGACCAGCTCGTCCTCGGTCATGCCCGCCTCGGTCACCGCTCCGGACGCGTGCGCGATGCGCTCGTCCTTGATGGTGCCGTCGACGTCGGACACGCCGGCTGCGAGCGACAGTTGCGTCTGCTCGGGGGTGATCATGATCCAGTACCCCTTGATGTGAGGCACGTTGTCCAAGTAGATGCGCGCGACGGCGAGGTTGCGCAGGTCGTCGAGGCCGGTGGTGTGTACGCGCTTCCCCTGCGCCTCGAGCTCGGCAGCGAGCGGGTTGTTGTCAGGCTGGTAGGCCAGTGGGATGAAGCTGAGGAAGCCGTGCGTCTCGTCTTGCAGGGTGCGGATGCGGTCCATGTGGTCGAGGCGATCCTCGAGGGCCTCGACGTGCCCGTAGAGCATCGTGGCGTTCGACGGGATCTCGAGCTCGTGGGCGGTGCGGTGCACCTCGAGCCACCCTTCGGCCGTGACCTTGGCGCGCGCGATGCGCCGGCGCACGTGCTCGGCGAAGATCTCCGCGCCGCCGCCGGGCATCGCCACCAGGCCGGCCTGCTTCAGCTCCGAGAGCACCTCGCGGTACGTGAGGCGCGGCCGCGTGATCTTCGTGAAGTGATGGATCTCGGCCGCCGTCCAGGCCTTCACCTGCACGCCCTCGTAACGACTGGTGAGGCCGTGCACGAGGTCGAGGTAGTACTGCCACGCACGCTTGGGGTGGTGCCCGGAAGCGATGTGGATCTCGGTGAGGTCGGGGTGGTAGTGCGTGTCGACGTACGCCCAGACGTCGTCCAACTCGTAGTCCCAGACGCCGTCCTCGCCGAACCGCCGGGCGAAGCCGCAGAAGGTGCACCCCACGTAGCAGACGTTCGTCTGCGACAGCCGGAGCGAGTGCACGAAGTACGCCTTCGGTCCGACCGTGCGCTCGCGAACGACGTCTGCGAGACGCAACAACGCGGGCACGTCGCGGGTCCGGTACAGCGTCATGCCTTCAGCGAAGTCGATGCGCTGACCGGCGAGCACCTTGTCGACGATGGGCTCGAGGGCAGGGTCGCGGGTGACCACGGTAGGGGGGGCGGCGACGGCCATCAGCCGAAGGTTAGCACGCTCGACAGGCGCGTCCTGGACGCCTGGAATGCACCGTAGGCGGGCTCACATTGCGCGCATCGCTGGTCCGACGCCGATCGCCATGATCGCCATCCACGCCAGGACGAGGGCGATGCCACCGATCGCGATGGCGGCGCCGAGGGCCATCGCCCGTCGCCCGTCGCGATACGACTTCAGCACGAAGGCGCCACCGAAGCCGACCAGGCCTCCGAGCAAGAAGATCCCGATGATCGTCGTCATGCGAGCCCCCTAGCGTCGAGCGCAGCTCGTGCTCGCGCTGCGCTCTCGTCACCATCGCTCAGATGTGCAGGGCCCGCCCGTCGACCGCGAGCGCGGCCTCCTTGACGACCTCGGCCAGCGTCGGGTGCGCGTGGCTCAGGCGCGCCACGTCCTCGCTGCTGGCGTGGAAGGCCAGCGCCGCCACCAGTTCGGCGATCAGGTCGCCCGCCCGCGCGCCGATGATGTGCGCGCCGAGCAGCCTGTCGGTCTCCTTGTGCGCGAGCAGCTTCACCTTGCCATCGGTGGCGCCGATCGCACGCGCCCGGCCGTTGGCCTGGTACGGGAAGACGCCCTTGCGATACGGGACGCCGGACTCCTTCAACTGCTCCTCGGTCGCGCCCACGGAGGCGATCTCCGGCTCGGTGTAGACCACGTTCGGGACGAGGTCGTAGTCGACGTGACCGTGGCCCGTCACGATCCGCTCGACCACGGCCACGCCGTCGTCCTCGGCCTTGTGCGCGAGCATCGGGCCGTGGATCAGGTCGCCGATCGCGTACACCCCGTCGAGCGAGGTGGTGAAGCGCTCGTCGACGGTGACGAAGCCCTTGGCGTCGGTCGCGACCCCGGCGGCCTCGAGGCCGAGCCCTTCGGTGTTCGGCGCGCGACCCGTCGCGAGCAGCACCACGTCGGCCTTGACGGCGTCGCCCTCGGCGACGCTCACCGTGACGCCCTGCTTGGTGCGCTTCGTACCGGTGACGGCGACGCCGGTGCGGATGTCGAGCCCTTGGCGCGTGAAGACCTTCTTCGCCTCGCGCGAGATCTCCTCATCCATGGTGGGGAGCACCCGGTCGAGGTACTCCAACACCGTGACCTTCGCACCGAGCCGCGCCCACACGCTGCCCAACTCCAGTCCGATCACGCCGGCGCCGATGACGACGAGGTGCTTCGGCACCTCTTGCAGCGCGATGGCGTGGTCGCTGGTGATCACGCGTTCACCGTCGACCTCGACGCCCTGCAGCGACGCCACCCGACTCCCGGTCGCGAGGATCACGTGCTCGGCGTGCAACTCCTGCTCCTCGCCGTCGGCGCCGTGCACCACGACGTGGCCACGGCCACGGAGTTCGCCGACGCCCGTGAAGCGCTCGATGCCGTGCTTCTTGAACAGGTAGGCGACGCCGTCGGTGTTGCTCTTGACCACCGCGTCCTTGCGCTCCATCATCGCGCCGAGGTCGAGCGTCACGTCACCGACGACGACGCCGTGCTCGGCCAGGTGGTCGCGCGCCATCACGAAGCGCTCGCTCGACTCGAGCAGCACCTTGCTGGGGATGCATCCGACGCGCACGCAGGTGCCGCCGAGCACGTCCTCCTTCTCCACGCAGGCCACCGTCAGGCCGAGCTGCGCGGCGCGGATCGCGGCGACGTATCCGCCGGGACCGGCGCCGATGACGATCAGGTCGAAGTCAGGCATCGTGTCCTCCGGCGGCATGCTACCGCGGTCGCGCGCCGCGGCGGGCCCTCGCACCGCACGGCAGGCAGCGCCTGCGCCCGCACTGGACCGCGACCGTACTGCCGGCGACGGTGAACGAGCCGAACACGGAGTCTGATGCGACATGGTCGATTGGATGAACCGACAGCACTCCACCCTCGTCTTGGCCGTCGTCGCGGCGATCGTGATCGCGGCGGTCACGATCGTCCGTGGGCAGGCCGACGCGCCCGCCACGCAATCCACGTCGCAGGACGCGGAGGCGGTGGGCGCGGTCGCGTACTTCGCAGGCGGCTGCTTCTGGTGCGTCGAGGTCGATCTCGAGAAGGTCGACGGGGTGATCGAGGTGATCTCCGGCTTCATGGGCGGTCACGTCGCCGACCCGACGTACCAGCAGGTGGTGCGCGGCGACACGGGTCACCGCGAGGTGGTCGAGGTCCGCTACGACCCGGCGCGGGTCGAGTACCAGGCGCTGCTCGACGCCTTCTGGCGCCTGCACGACCCGACCGACGCGGGTGGCTCGTTCGTCGACCGAGGGTTCGTCTACTCCTCAGCCATCTACGTCGTCGACGACGAGCAGCGCCGGCTGGCGGAGGGGAGCCTGGCGGCGCTCGAGGCCGCGCAGAAGTTCGACGCTCCGATCGCGACCGTCATCGAGGACGCCGGCCCCTTCTACGCGGCCGAGGCGTACCACCAGAACTACGCCGCCAACAACTCGCTGCGCTACCGCACCTACCGCGCCGCGTCGGGCCGCGACCGCTTCATCGCGGCCCACTGGGACGGCGACCGGACCGTCTACCAGCTGAGCGAGCACCTGCCGGCGTGGTTCAAGCAGCACCCGGGCGACGAGGCGCTGCGCGAGCAGCTCGACGACCTCGCCTACCGCGTGACGCAGCGCAGCGCCACCGAGCGCGCGTTCTCGCACCCCTACGACGCCCTGTACGAGCCGGGCATCTACGTCGACGTGGTGAGCGGTGAGCCGCTCTTCAGCTCGGCCGACAAGTTCGACTCCCGCACCGGCTGGCCGAGCTTCACCCGGCCGATCGACGAGCGCTACGTGACGCTCTACGACGACAGCAGCTTCTTCATGAACCGCACCGGGATCCGGAGCCGCTACGCGCATTCGCACCTGGGCCACGTGTTCGAGGACGGCCCCGCGCCGACCGGTCAGCGCTGGTGCATCAACGGCGCAGCGCTGCGCTTCGTGCCACTCGCCGAGATGGAAGCCCAAGGGTACGGAGGGTGGGTCTCGGCGGTGACGCCCGAGGCCGCGGACGAGGCGGCACGCTGAGCGCAGCGAGCTGAGGGCAGCGAGTTGAGGGCAGCGAGTTGAGGGCAGCGAGTCAACGCACGCGGTGAGCGCTCACGGCTCGACGAAGCGCGCGATGGCGTCGAGAGGTTCCTTGTCGATGCGTGGCACCGTTGCGCCTTCGGCAGGCAGGCCGGTGACGATCAGCACGAAGGGCTGCTCGTGCTCGGGCCGCCCCAGCACCTCGCGCAGGAACCCCATCGGACTCGGCGTGTGCGTCAGCGTCGCCAAACCGGCGTGGTGGAGAGCGGCCAGCAGGAAGCCGGTCGCGAGGCCGACCGACTCCTTGACGTAGTAGTGCTTGCGGCGCGCGCCGTCGGCCCCCTCGCCGTACGGTCGGGCGAACACCGCGATCAGCCACGGCGCCGTCTCGAGGAACGGCTTTCGCGCGTCGGTCCCGAAGGGCTGCAGCGCGTCCAGCCAGGCGTCCGGCGCCCGGCCACCGTAGAAGGCTCGCTCTTCCTCCTCGGCGGCCTCGCGGATCCGCCGCTTCACGTCGGGATCGGAGACGGCCACGAACGTCCAAGGCTGCATGTTGGCCCCGCTCGGCGCGCGGCCGGCTGTGCGGATCGCGCTCTCGATCACGGCGCGCGACACGGGCGCGGCGGAGAAGTCGCGCACCGTGCGCCGCGTCGCCAGCGCCGCCTCGAAGGCGAGAGCGCGTCGCAGGCGTTCTTCATCGTCGAGCGCCGGGTACCCCGTCAGCGCCTCGCGCTCGGCCATGGTCGCTAGACCTCGATCAGCATCCGAGTGGGGTTCTCGACCGCCTCCTTGATGCGCTTGAGGAAGGTGACCGCCTCGCGGCCGTCGACGATGCGGTGGTCGTAGGTGAGCGCCACGTACATCATCGGCCGGATCACGACCTGTCCCTTCAGGGCGATCGGGCGCTCCTGGATCGTGTGCATGCCGAGGACGCCGGACTGGGGCGGGTTCACGATCGGCGTCGACATCAGCGAACCGAACACGCCGCCGTTGGTGATCGTGAAGGTGCCACCCTGGAGCTCGTCGGGCGTGAGCTTGCCGGCCTGGGCGCGCTGACCGAAGTCGCCGATCGACTTCTCGACCTCGGCGAAGCTGAGGCGCTCCGCGTCGCGCAGCACCGGCACCACCAGTCCGCGCTTCGTCGACACCGCCACGCCGATGTCGTAGTAGTCCTTGTAGACGATGTCGGTGCCGCGGATCTCGGCGTTGAGCTGCGGGATGCTCTTGAGCGCATCGATGGTCGCCTTCACGAAGAACGACATGAAGCCGAGCCGCACGCCGTGGCGCTTCTCGAAGCTCTCCTTGTACTCCGCGCGCAGCGCCATCACGGCCGACATGTCGATCTCGTTGAAGGTGGTGAGGAGCGCAGCGGTCTGCTGCGCCTGGACGAGCCGTTCGGCGATACGACGCCGCAGCGTCGACATCGGCACCGCTTCCTCGGTCCGACCGTCGGCGGCGACGGCGGTGGGCGCTCCCGCCGGCGCGCTGGGCGCTGCCTTGGCGGCCTCGACGTGCTTCTGCACGTCGTCCTTGAGCAAGCGACCGCCGGGACCGGTCGCCTTCACGTCGGAGGCCTTCAGGCCGTGCTCGTCGAGCAGGCGCTGCGCGGCCGGCATGACCTTCACGTCGTCGCCGGCGGCAGGGCCGCCGCTTGCGTCAGCCTTCGGCGGCTCGCTCTTCGAGGCGTCGCCCTTCGAGGCGTCGCTCTTGGGCCCGTCGCTCCCCTTCGACGTGTCGGCATCCTTCGCCGCGGGCGTGTCCTTCGCCGCGGGCGTGTCCTTCGCCGCGTCGCCGTCGTCCCCGCCCTTCGGCTCGGCGTCGCCGGACGCCCCGGGCTCGACGCTGGCGATCACGTCACCGACGTTCGCGCTGTCGCCGGCCTGCTTGCGTATGCCGGTCAACACGCCGTCGACCGGCGCGGACACCTCGAGCGTCGCCTTGTCGGTCTCGAGTTCGACGAGGGCCTCGTCCTTGACGACGGCGTCGCCCTCACCCTTCAGCCAGGTGCCGATGAACACCTCGCTGATCGATTCGCCCACGCTGGGCACGGTCACGTCGACGCTCATGTCGTCTCCTCGAAAGCGGCCTTCAAGAGCTCGGCCTGCTCGATCTTGTGGCTGCTCGCCGATCCCGTCGCCGGGGTAGGACTCGCGGGGCGTGACACTCGGCTGAACGCCCGGCCGGCGACGCGGTCCCCCCACCGGACACGCAGGAACGACCAAGCGCCCATGTTGGCCGGCTCTTCCTGGACCCACACCACGGGAACGTCCGCAGCGAAGCGCGCGAGCGCGGTTGCGACGTGGTCGTCGTCGAGCGGGTAGATCTGCTCGAGTCGCAGGATCGCGACATCGGAGCGTCCGGCCTCCTCGCGCGCGGCCGCCAGGTCGTAGTACACCTTGCCGCTGCACATCAGCACCTTGCGGACCGCGTCGGCGTCCACCGACGGGTCCTCGATGATGCGCTCGAAGCTCCCCTCGGTGAAGGTCGAGAGCGGCGACGTGGCGGCCGGCAGGCGCAGCAGGCTCTTCGGTGTCATCACGACGAGCGGCTTGCGCCAGGGTCGCAACACCTGGCGCCGCAGGAGGTGGGCGTAGTTGGCAGGGGTGGTCGGGTAGGCGACCTGCATGTTGTCGTCGGCGCAGAGCTGCAGGAACCGCTCCAGCCTTGCGCTGGAGTGCTCCGGACCGGCTCCCTCGAAACCGTGGGGTAGCAGCAAGACGAGACCCGATAGGCGCTGCCACTTCTCCTCACCGCTCGCGAGGAACTGGTCGATGATGACCTGGGCGGTGTTCACGAAGTCGCCGAACTGCGCCTCCCACGCCACCAGGCCGTCGGGCCAGTCGAGCGAGTAGCCGTACTCGAAGCCGAGCGCGCCCTGCTCGGAGAGCGGGCTGTTGTGCACGTCGAAGACGGCCGGCGCCACCGCCACCTGTGCCAGCGGTACGAAGCGCTCACCCGTGACGTGGTCGTGGAGAACGCTGTGACGCTGGCTGAAGGTGCCGCGCTCCGTGTCCTGTCCGGTCAGGCGAACGCGATGCCCGTCCGCCAGGAGGCTGCCCAGCGCGAGCGCCTCGCCCGTCGCCCAGTCCAACGCCCGGTCGCCCGCCGCCATCTGCTCGCGCTGCTGCAGGAAGCGCACGATCTTCGGGTTCGGCGTGAACCCCTCCGGCAGCGTGACGAGCGCCCGCAGCACACGCTCCGCGACGTCGGGAGCGATCGCGGTCGTCACGTCGGGGATGTCGGCGTCACGGCCGCCCTTGAAGGCCTGCCAGCGACCCTCGAACGCCGAGTAGTGTGGCTTGAACTCCTGCCCACGTGCTGCGGTGAGCTCCTGCTCGAGCTGTTGGCGGCGCGCTTCGGTGATCGAATCGGCCTCGTCGCGCGTGACGCCGCCCAAGGTGAGCAGCCGTTCGAGGTACTCCTCGCGGACCGTCGGACGCTTGCGGATGCGCCCGTACATCGCCGGCTGCGTGAACGACGGTTCGTCGCCCTCGTTGTGGCCCCAGCGCCTGTAGCAGTACATGTCGACCACGACGTCGCGCTTGAACGCGTGGCGGAAGTCCATGGCGAGCTCGATCACCTGCGCGACGGCCTCGGGATCCTCGCCGTTGACGTGGAAGATCGGGCTCTGCAGCATCTTCGCCACGTCGCTGGCGTACGTGGTCGAGCGCCCCTGGTCGAGGCCGGTGGTGAAGCCGATCTGGTTGTTGACGATCACGTGCAACGCGCCGCCGACCTCGTAGCCGGCGAGCTCCGACATGTTCAGCGTCTCCTGCACACGCCCTCACCGATGAAGGCGGCGTCGCCGTGGATCAGCACGACCAAGCCCTGCTCGCGTTCCACGTCGCCGACGCGGTCCTGCTTGGCGCGAACGCGACCCATCGCGACGGGATTCACGAACTCGAGGTGCGACGGGTTGAACGCCAGGGACATGTGGATGGTGTCGCCGGCCTGGGTGACCCAGTCGTTGGAGTAGCCGAGGTGGTACTTGACGTCGCCGCGGCCACGGTGAAGCTCGGGATCCTTGTCCTCGAACTCGCGGAAGATCGCCCGCGGGTGCTTCCCCATGATGTTCGCCAGGACGTTCAGTCGACCTCGATGGGCCATGCCGATCACGACGTCGCGCACACCCTGCGAACCGGCCTTCTCGAGCGCCAGGTCGAGCAGCGGGATCAGGCTCTCGCCACCCTCGAGCGAGAACGACTTCGCGCCCACGAACTTCTTCTGGATGAACTCCTCGAACATGACCGCGTCGGTGAGCTTCGTCAGGATGCGCAGCTGGGTGTCGCGCGGCAACTCGATGCGGTTGCGGCTGCGCTCCATGCGGGCCTGCAACCACTTGCGCACCTCGAGGTCGTCGATGTGCATGAACTGCACGCCGATGGCTCGCGTGTACGTCTCGCGCAGAGCCGCGATCACGTCGCCGACCGTCTTGGCGTTGGCGAACGTGGTCGCGAGCACCGGCTTGCCCATGTCGGCCTCGGTGAAGCCGTAGTACGCGGGGTCGATCTCGGGGATGACGTGGTTGCGCGGACCGAGCGGGTTGAGGTCGGCGACGCGATGCGCGCGGACGCGGAAGTTGCGGATCAACCGGTCGAGCCGCTGGGTGAGCTCGGCATCGGCGGTCGAGGCGTCGGTATGGCTGTCGATGGTCGACGCGGCGGCCCGCGTTCCGCCGGGATCGAAGAGCGAGCGACGCTTGAAGGTGGGTCCGAAGCTCGTGCGCCCGAGAGCGCCGTTGCCGGGGAGGTCTGCGAAGTAGCGACGCCACGTCTCGGGGACCTCGTCCGGATCCTCGAGGTACGTCAGGTACAGCTCCTCGACGAAGGCGAGGCTCGAAGCGTGCAAGCTCGGGTCGACGTCATCCATGCATGACCTCGCTCCGGGCGGGTATCGATCACCCGACCTGGGGCAGCGGGACTGTGGCCGCGGTTCCGTGCGACGCGGCCGGCGCCTCTGCGCCGTTGTACCACGCCCTCGACGGCCGACCGTGGAGCACGACACAGCGCGCAGGTCGACGCTCGCGCGGTACCCTGCAGCATGGAACAGAGCGTCCGTGTCCTCGCACTCGGCGAGCTGCTCATCGACTTCGTCGCCACGGAGCGCGGCGAGAGCCTCGGCGACGTGACCACATTCGTCCGCGCCCCCGGCGGCGCGCCGGCCAACGTTGCAGTCGGTGTCGCGCGGCTCGGTGTGCCGAGCGGCTTCATCGGCAAGGTCGGTGACGATCCGTTCGGCCACCATCTCGCCGACGTCCTCCGCGCTGAGGGCGTCGACGTGTCGCAGCTGCGATTCGATGACGAGGCGCGCACGGCCCTCGCGTTCGTGTCGCTCTCCGAGACGGGCGATCGCGACTTCATGTTCTATCGCCACCCCTCGGCCGACATGCGGCACCGCCCCGACGAGCTCGACGAGGACGCGATTGCGGCCGCGGACGTACTGCACGTGGGGAGCATCTCGACGATCGCGGAGCCTGCGGCGGCCGCCACGCGCCAGGCGATCCTGGCGGCGCACCGCGGCGGGGCGCTGGTGTCGTACGACCCGAACCTGCGCCTGCCACTGTGGCCGAGTGCCGAGGCGGCGTCGCGCGGCATGCGCTCACTCTGGGGCGACGCCGACATCATCAAGGTCTCCGACGACGAGTTGCGCTTCCTCACGGGGAGCGACGACGTGGCGGCCGCCCGCTCGCTGTGGACGCCCCGGCTGCGCGCNCTGCTCGTGACGCGAGGCGAGGACGGCGTCACGTACGTGCTTCCGGANGCAGAGGGGCACGTCGCCGGCTACGCGGTCGACGTGGCCGACACGACGGGCGCCGGCGACGCGTTCACGGCCGCCGTCGTCGCGGCAGTCGTCCAGGCGCCTGACCTCCTCGACGACGTGACGGCGCTAGAGGCGGCACTGCGGTACGCGAACGCCTTCGCCGCGCTCACGACGACGCGGCGCGGCGCGATCCCGGCGATGCCCGACCGAGCGCAGGTCGACGCCCTCCTGGCCTCCCACGGCGACGGCTGAGCGCTCGCGGCTCGCCCCACCCCGGAGCGTCAGCGCCTGGTCCACGCGAGGCGGCACCAAAAAAGGCGCCGGTGGGCGCCCTGCCTTCGTGCTTGATAGTCCAGAGGGTACCCCGGTATGCGGCATTCGTCAAGATGATGCAGGGCCGACCCGGGAAACGGTCCGCATGTCGTGCTCCACGCGGGCGTAACCGCGCGAATGGCCCCGCTCGACGTGCTTGAATGGCGCTCATGGCGCTCCCCACGCTCGCCGACCTCGAAGCAGCGCGCGACCGCATCCGCGCCCACGTCCGTCACACGCCCCTCCTCCCACTCGACGTGCCCGGCGCCGGCGACGCGCGCGTGTTCGCGAAGCCGGAGAACCTGCAGCGCACGGGTTCGTTCAAGATCCGCGGCGCCAGCCACTTCCTCGCCCGGATGAGCGCCGACGACCGAGCGCGCGGCGTCGTGACGCACTCGAGCGGCAACCATGCCCAGGGCGTGGCGGCGGCGGCCAACGCCTGGGGCGTCCCCGCGCTCGTGGTCATCCCCGAGGGCGCCCCGCAGGTCAAGATCGATCGCACGCTCGCGTGGGGTGCCGAGGTCGTGCGTTGCGCCAACACATCCGAGGATCGCGTGGGCACGGCGCAACGCCACGCCAGCGAGCGCGGCGCGACGCTGGTGCCGCCGTTCGACCACCCCTGGATCGTCGAAGGGCAGGCGAGCGTCGGCCTCGAGATCCACGACGACCTCCAAGACGCCGCCAACGTGCTCGTGTGCGTCGGCGGGGGTGGCCTGCTGGGCGGCATCGCGGCGGCACTGCGTACGCGCGGGTCGAAGGCCCAGATCCTCGGGGTGGAGCCCACGCTCGCGGCGGACGCGAGCGAGAGCTTCGCGACGGGCCGGGTGACGGAGTGGCCCGCCGAGCTCGTCACGCGCACCGTGGCCGACGGCGTTCGGACGCAGGCGCTCGGCGTGCTGAACCATGCGATCATCCACGCCAGCGTCGACGGCTTCGTGACGGTCGACGAGGACGAGATCCTAGACGCCGCAGCTTGGTACGTCCAGGACGCGCGACTCGTGGTCGAACCGACCGGCGGGCTCACGCTCGCGGCCTACCGGCGACTGCTCGTCGGCGACGGCCCGTTCCGCCTGCGCCCGGGTCCCACCGTGCTGCTGGTATCGGGCGGCAACGTGGATCCCGACCGCCTGCGCGACCTCGCCGTCCGCCCGCTGCCGTCCTGAAGGGCGTCGGCGGGTAGCATGTGGCCATGACGCCGCTCGTCACCCTGCTCGTGATCGGCCTGCTGCTGGTCGTCGTGGCGGCGCTCTTGGTCTGGGCGCTCGTCTCGCCGATCCGGGGCATCGCGCGTGCCGAGCGGGCGCAGGCCAGGGAGGCGCGTGCGCAGGCCAAGGCCGAACGCGCCGCCCAGCCCTCGAACGACTCGGCCGACGCCACGACGACCGCTCGGCCGCGCGCGGTCCAGCGCTCGAACGACGAGCTCAGAGGCGCCAAGGCGGCGCGCCCCGAGTCGAAGCAGAGCGTCACCGACGACGCCTTCGAACGCTTCTTGCGTGCCGGTCGCGAAGACGACCGCTGACCCTGCCATGCCGAAGGTCACGCCCCGCGCGCATGCCCACACGCCGATGCGGGCCGTCGGGCGACCCCTGTAGCGTCGAGCATGCCCGCCATCGACCGACCCACCAACCCAGGTGAACGCCTCATCACCCTCGACGCAGTGCGCGGCTTCGCGCTGCTCGGCATCCTCGTCGTCAACGCCACACTGTTCTTCTGGCCGAGCTACGGCCTCGCTGTCGGCGAGCCACGGCCCGCCGGTCCCCTCGACGCCGCGGCCGCGTGGCTGATGCGCTTCGCCTTCGAGGGCAAGTTCTTCACCCTCTTCTCGCTGTTGTTCGGCATCGGGGTGTCGATGCAGATCGCCCGCGGCTGGCCGGCGCGCCGCGTGGTGCGCCGGCTGGCCTGGCTGGCGCTGATCGGCGCTGCACACGTGACGCTGCTCTGGTTCGGCGACATCCTGCTGTACTACGGGTTGATCGGGCTGGTGCTGGTCGCGGCGCGCAAGGCGCCACCACGCCGGCTGGTGACGTGGTCGATGCTGCTCCTGCTCGTGCCGATCGTCCTGACGCTCGGGCTGAGCGGTCTGACCCAGTTGGCGGCCGGTACGCCGGAGGGTGCTGCGGCGCTGGAGCAGGGCTTGGCCGAGACGCGCGCCGACATGCAGCGCGACTTCGCCGCCTCCATGGCCACGTTCCAGGGCCGCGACCTCGGCGCCATGATCGCCGCGCGCTGGGGTGAGTACGGCTTCGTGCTCATCGGGACGCTGCTGAACGGCATGCTGCTCATGATCCCGGCCATGTTCCTGCTCGGCGCGGCCGCCTGGCGCTCGGGTTGGGTCGACGGCGCTGGCCGCGAGGATCGCTGGCGCGCGCTGCTGCGGGTCTCGCTGCCGATCGCAGTCGTCGCGAACCTCGCGTACGTGCTCAGCCATGCCCGGGTCGACGCGCTGAGCCTCGACCTGGTCGCGGTGCTCCACGTCGCCTCGTACGTCGTCGGCGGCGTCAGCGGCGCCCTGAGCTACGCCTGCGGCGGTGCGCTGCTCCTGCAGCACGGTCGGGCAATCACCCGAGCGTTCGCGAACGTCGGCCGCCTCGCGCTCAGCAACTACCTGCTGCAGTCGCTCGTGATGACGACGCTGGCCCTGGGCTACGGGTTCGGCCTGTACGGTCGCGTGGGCCACGCGTCGGCCATCGCGCTGGGCCTGCTCCTCTTCCTGGCACAACTCGCGCTATCGGCGGCCTACCTGCGCCGCTTCCGCTTCGGCCCAGTGGAGTGGCTGTGGCGAGCGCTGACGTACGGGCGCACGCCCGGCTGAGTAGGCGATCAGGCGGGCTGCTGTTGCTGTTGCGTCGCCATGGCCGTGAGCGCGTCGTACGCCCGCTCGGCCTTGTCGCGCAGGCCCGTGTCGACCGCACGGCCCGCCATCATCATGTGCATCGTCATATGGCGGTCGACGTCGCCGAAGATCGAGCCGAGCACCTCGACCTCGTCGCGCGAACGGAGCGTCGCGTCGTCGCGGAACATGGTCGTGTACACGTACTCGAAGCGCTGCTCGTCGATCACGCCAGAGAGGAACTGGTCCAGCACCTGCAAGTACGGAGTGAGGTCGCTCCGGGCTGCCTGGCTGGCCGCTTCGACGCTCTCGCCCTGCGGCAGACGCGCGAAGCCGACCTCGAGCGACTCGGGGGTGATGTCCCAGTTGTCGAGATCGAACACGGCCGCGCCGTCTTGGAACATGATCACCTGCGGCGAGTGATGCACGATCCCGGTGCGCTCCGCGACGAGGTTGCTCGCCGCGCGCCACTCGACCACGCGGATGACGCCGACCATCAAGTCGTCGCGCGGCTCCAGGAACTCCTGGAGGTTGCCGAAGCCCTGCATCGTCTTGTGGCAGGTGCCGGCCTTGAACACGACGCTCGTCGGATGGTTCGCGAGGAACGACTCGACGGCTTCGGGGGTGGTCAGGTTGACGACGCGATCACGCAGCATGGGGCCTCCAGGGAGAACTTAATCCTGAGTGCCATTGTAGGGATAACGGCAGGGTGCGACGTGACTTCAAGAACACACGGTGCGCGTGGGCGTTGATGCGAGGTTGCGGCACTCCCGCGGATGCCGGAGGCAGGGCAGCCTGTGGTATCCTTCGCGACCTACGCCACGCGTGATCGTCGCGCGGGCGCAGGACACGGAGAGGTGTCCGAGTGGTTGAAGGAGCTCGCCTGGAAAGCGGGTATACGGTTTATAGCCGTATCGTGGGTTCGAATCCCACCCTCTCCGCCACACACGCAAGAACGCGCCCGCCGCTCTCGTCGCGCCGGGCGCTCACGGTGGATGCACATGGCCGATCGGCACGTTCTCGGTCCTCGTTGGCCTGTGCAGCGGTCCGCGACCTCAGGCGGACAGCGCCTCTGCCAGACGCGTGGCGGTTCCCATGTCGTGGCTGGGCAGGATCACCAACCCCGGTAGGCGCTCACGCAAGGCACGCACCCGAGCGTACGAGGCGCGCATCGCCTCGAAGTCCTCACCTACGCCAGGCAGGCGATCGGCCATCACCATGTCGACGTCGAAGGCAAGATCGGCGATCAGCAGGATCGGTGGCATGCCAGCGCTGCGGAGCAGCATCGACACCGAACCGACGCTGTGACCCGGTGTCGGTAGAAGCACGATCGAGCGGTCGCCCATGACGTCGAAACAGGCGCCGAACGCGGCAAGGTCCGGATCGTCGCAAGGCTCCATGTCGAACAGCGTCCAGTGCGCCCCCGGACGGTCGACGTGCTGACGCAGGTACCAGTTGCGCTCGGCCTTCGGCTCGATGAGTGCCTGCCATTCGCGCCGCGGCGCCAGCAGTCGCGCATGGAGCAGCTGGTCGATGCAGCCGGTGTGGTCGAAGTGGAGGTGGGAGAACACCACCGTGCGCACCGAGCCGACGTCGTGCCCCAGGTGCTTCAACTGATCGCTGACGTTGTCCTCGGGGCCGATCTGCCAGCGGAAGAGACGGTGCAGGAAGAACACCCCCAGCGCGCTGCCCAGATAGCCCCGCGGATCGCTCGAGATGACCGGGTCCAGTCCGGTGTCGAACAGCACCAGTCCATCGCGATGGTCGATGGCGAAGAAGTGCACCGGCACCCCATCGACCCAACGGCGTGACAGAAGCACCCACAGCACCGTTGGGAGCCGCGAACCGTACCGGTGTTCGGGGTGCATGCTGCCCCTGCCGGTCGTAGCTACGCGTACGCTTCGGATCGTTCGTTCATTATCCACGTCTTGCATATTCGTATGCGCAGTATAGGGGTGCCGATCTCACGGTGCAAGCAACGTCGTCGCGCTCCCGACAGACGCCGCGCCCGCCGCCCCTCTAGCCTGCGGTATGGACACCCCACACGAACGTTTCGACCACGTCCTCGTCGGTACCGGCCAGGCCACCGCGACCCTGATCTCCGGTCTGGACGACGCTGAACGCATCGCCGTGATCGAGGGCGGCGCGATCGGCGGCACGTGCGTCAACGTCGGCTGCACGCCGACCAAGACGCTCGTCGCGAGCGCACGCGTGGCGCAGCTCGCCCGTCGCGGCGCCGAGTACGGTGTGACCACCGGTGGCGTGGCGGTCGACTTCGGCGCCGCCATGGGCCGCATGAACGACGTCCGTCACGGCAGCAGGGACGGCCTCACACGCTTCCTGGCCACCAAGGAGAACGTCACCCTCGTCCGCGGCTGGGCCCGCTTCAGCGGCCCGCGAACGCTCGAGGTCGGTGATCGGACGATCATCGGCGAGCACGTCTACCTCAACGTCGGCGCCCGCGCCGTGGAGCCACCGATCGANGGGCTCGCCGACGTGCCCTGGCTCGACAACGTCCGCATCCTGGACCTCGACCGNCTACCGGAGCACCTCGTGGTGATCGGTGCGAGCTACATCGCGCTTGAGCTGGGTCAAGTGTTCCGCCGCTTCGGAGCCGCCGTCACCGTGATCGAGGCGGAGGACCGAGTGCTGCCGCGCGAGGACGCCGACGTCGCGGACGAGGTGCGCAGGGTCCTCGAACGCGAGGGGATCCGCTTCGAGGTCGGTGCGAGCGTCGCGAGCGTGGCGCCGACCGACGACGGCGTGCGCGTGACGCTCGACGGCGGCACCGTCGAGGGGTCGCACCTGCTGGTCGCGACCGGGCGGCGACCGAACACGGATCGCCTCGACCTCCACCTCGCGGGGATCGACAGCGACGAGCACGGCTACGTCGTCGTGGACGACCACGCGCGCACCAGCGCCGAAGGCGTGTTCGCGCTCGGCGACGTCAACGGCCGCGGCGCCTTCACCCACACCAGCGTGCACGACGCCCAGGTGCTGCTCGACCTCCTGCACGGGGCGGAGCGGCCGCGCTCGATCGACGATCGCGACGTGGTGTACGCGCTCTTCACCGATCCTCCGCTGGGCCGCGTCGGCCTGACCGAGGCGCAGGCAGCGGCGAGCGGCGCGCGCGTGCTGCGGGCGATCAAGCCGATGTCCTCGATCTCGCGCGCCAAGGAGATGGGCGAGACCCAGGGCTTCGTCAAGGTCCTCGTCGACGCCGACACCGACCGCTTCCTCGGCGCCAGCGTGCTCGGCGTCGCCGGCGACGAGGTGATCGGCCTGTTCGCGCTGGCGATGTCCACCGGGATGACCACCAGCGAGTTCAGGCGCGTCGTCGTGCCGCACCCGACAGTGGGTGAGCTGATGCCGTTCGTCCTGGCCGGGTTGAAGCCGCTCGACTGACATCGACCGCCACGTCCTCGCTGCAGGCGCAGACCGAGCGACGCGCGCGTAGCGCACGCCAGCCGCGCGGCGCGCCCGCGAGGCGCTACGATGGCGCACCGATGAGACGGTCGCGCCCACCCGAACTGATGAGCCCCGCGGGCCACTGGCCGCAGCTCCGCGCGGCGATCGACGCCGGCGCCGACGCCGTCTACTTCGGCTTGCGCCACTTCAGCGCGCGCGCCAAGGTCGGCTTCACGCTGGACGAGCTCCCCGAGGCCGTCGCGACGCTGCACGGGCGCGGCGTGCGGGCGTTCGTCACCTTCAACACGCTGGTGTTCGAGCACGAGCTCGGCGCCGCCGAGCAGGCGCTGGGCGCGATCGCCGCCGCAGGCGCCGACGCGGTCATCGTCCAGGACGTCGGGATCGCGCGGCTCGTGCGCGACGTCGCTCCCGGAGTGGCGGTGCACGGCTCCACCCAGATGTCGGTGACCAGCGCCCAGGGCGTCGCCTTCGCCGCTGCGCACGGCGCGCGCCGCGTGGTGCTCGGCCGCGAGCTCTCGCTCACCGACCTGCGCCGGATCCGCGACGCGACCGACGTCGAGCTCGAGGTGTTCGTCCACGGCGCGCTGTGCGTCAGCTACTCCGGGCAGTGCTTCAGCAGCGAGGCCTGGGGCGGGCGTTCGGCCAACCGCGGGCAGTGCGCCCAAGCCTGTCGACTCGCCTACGACCTGCTCGTCGACGGGCGCCACCAGGCGTTGCTCGACGAGCGCTACCTGCTCTCCCCTGGCGACTTGATGGCACTGGCGCAGGTGCCTGAGCTCACGGCGATCGGCATCGACGCGTTCAAGATCGAGGGCCGCTACAAGGACGCCGACTACGTGTCGCTCACCACCCACGCCTACCGCGGCGCCATCGACGCGGCCTGGGCGGGGCGGCCGGCCGAGAGCGACGCCGACCTCCTACGCGACCTGGAACAGGTCTACTCGCGCGGTCTCGGTCCCTGGTTCGTCGGCGGGACGGACCACCAGACCGTCGTGCGCGGTCGCGCCCCGCGCCACCGCGGCGTCCGGCTCGGGACGGTGATCGCGGTGGACGCCGCCGCCGGCGCGGTCGTCGTAGCGCCCCAGGCCGCCGCCGAACCGCCGGGGCCAGCGCTCGGTGATCCGAGCGCCGCCGGGCGCGATGCCGCCGAGTCGACGGGTCGGGCGCCGAGGCCCGGCGACGGCCTCGTGTTCGACGCCGCGCATCGCCGCTCGCCGGGGCTGCCCGAGCAAGGGGGCAGGGTGTACGCAGTGAGCAGCGAGCACCGCGGTTGGCGGCTCGCCTTCGGGCACGGCGACCTGGACGTGCGCCGCATCCGGCCAGGCGACGCCGTGTGGCGCACCGACGATCCGTCGCTGCCGGCCCGTGTCAAGCGCCGTGTCCAGGCCTCACCGCGGCGCACGCTCGGGCTCTCGCTGGCGCTGGCGGCGCACGAGGGCGCGCCACTCACCGCGGTGGCGACCAGCGAGCGTGGCACGACCGCCACGTGGACCGCCGACCGGCCGCTTTCGCGGGCCGAGGCGCGGCCGCTGGACCTGGCGGTGGCACGAACGCAGCTC
>SL_3KL_010_SEDDRAFT_10000106_pt1 | contig 53404 bp, 47 predicted proteins | sample SodLakKL_010_SED_2_FD_10381 | JGI IMG/M metagenome (IMG submission 10381)
ATAATAATAAAGGGATGCAGACACGTTTAAACATTAAAATTGATATGTAAAAAAATTGGGCGAACAATCTGTTCGCCCAATTTAACCCAACGAAGAGAGCATGCAATTAAAAATTGTAATTAACTAACACACTACAATCCCCACCAGGCAAAAGTTATCCATACATCGGCCGATTCTCTATAGGGTTCAACCAACTCACGATTCTTTTCAGGGACCTCTTCAATCCGCCGTTCTTCATACTGATCAAAATCGAAATCAAAATCACCTTCGCTTGCCGATCTCGCTATCATATCCAGATTATACGAGAATATCTCGTGGCCCAGTGCTTTATAAAACGAGCGCTGCACAAACCGATATTCTTCAAGCGAGAATCCTTCGCTGTTCAACGCATCGACCTGAATACGTTTTGCATCGGAATATAACTTGACTATATCTCCCCAAACCCCCATTATCTCACGAATCGACGGATCCCTATCCTCCCATTCCTTGCCAATTTCTTCATATTTTTCCTGAAATTCGGTAAAGCGACCCTCGAGTCCCTGACGAATTGATGATTGCACTGCGACAAACCGTTCCACCTGGTCTTCGGTCATTTCACCGCTTGCAGGCGGTTGATAAGAAGATTGATCTACAACGCGTTCATTCGCTTCGTGAATATCTTTCAAAACATTCATACCGGCCGTGACCGGTTTTATAAGGAGGGTATATACAAAATATCCGCCCACAACCAACACCAAAACACCGACCCCTAAACATCCGAGTACTATTTTTTTCCCCATATTTGTTTTCCTTTTCCGTATCAATGGAGGATTATTGGTTTGTGAACAAAAAAACGCGAATGATACAGATAAACATATATATTGTTTACCCTCTGTCGATCTGTGTCATTCGCGTTCTTATCGATGGACTCTCAATCACTCCTTACTTTTTTACTTTACTTACCCAATCTATCGCATCTTTTTTAGTCGCTTCGTACCTTTCTTTGATCTCATCTACGGAGTCGTCTAACTTATCCCTGAAATCATCCACAATATCGGTACCTCTTCGTGCGATTTTTCTCCTGGTGGTCGATCCCTTTTGAGGTGCATACATGATACCCAGGGCAGTGCCGATCGAGAGACCTGCGACAAAACCAAGTAGCACTTTGGTTGTTGAATCCATAGCTCCATCCTTTCTGCTTATGTAGTTAAAAATATTTACTCACCGGTAAACAACACCGGTAAATTTATTATAGGTAATTCATCACTATAAATCAATAGAAGATTTTCTTCTACCGTTTTTTCATCACACGATAAAAATCAACTCCCGAGAAATTTGTTCGCAATGTCCTGTCATCCACAACTGTATCAAATCGTAATCGATCAGCTGTTGGCTCTTCACCGACACGAAACATGCCGGGTTCTATTTCAGATAATTCGATTTCAATACCGGATGTAAGTACAAGGAACAATCTTCCTTTTCTGAGAATAATTCTGAAATTATTGAACCATGGATTTTGCGTCCGGTAGTGTCCGGGATATGCCTGCCAGCGTTCGGGATAATCAAAGGTCAGTGAACCGTCATATTGATCGCTGACATACCACTTCGATCCATACGTTACTTCACGAACCTCCTCTTCGTTTCGTTTAAAGGTAAAGAAAAAAATATTATGATCCGGATGGTTGGCATAAAAACGATCGCCGCCTCTGTATTCGAGAAAAATTTTCTCATCGTTTTCTCTTAGAAAAAGCGACTTATCAGATGCTTCAAATGTTATTTGCTCTCCTTCGGGTGTCAGATAGGTACCTTCATACTCATCCGCATTTTCGACGATCATGCGATCCCGCATTTCGGGTAATTCCGGAAGATCGTGTTCATGTAATGTGGCATACAGTGCATCAAGGGCAAACTGACCGATACTTCCCGGACTCCCCGGTCCGTTGACTGCAGCAAAAACTCCGATACCCGTGGTGATATCGACTATCATCATAGTACGGTATCCTACCATACCGCCGCCGTGGCTAATGATGATTCTATCGTCTTCGCGTTCACTAATATTGAGACCGTAGCCGTAAAATTCCTGGCCATCCTCATCCAGTTGAATTGCACGTTGAATGAACTTATCAAAACTATCCCCGGAAAGTATCCGACCGTTTTCTATCTCACCACGGTTCATTATCATACGCATATACTTTGCCATATCCTCAGCGGTTGAGGAGATTGAACCGTCGGCAGCGAGATATTCAAAGAAGGTCGTTTCGACAACCGGATGATCGGGATGGGACGGACGATCGTCATACAGATACGTATATCCTGTTGCGAGGCGGGGACGTATTTCGTTGATGATAACCGGTGCGGTATTATCCATCCCGAGCGGTCCGAGTATCGAAGATTGTATGATTTCAGAATAAGGTTTCTCCGTAACCGATTCAAGGAAAACACCGAGAGTTTGATAACCGATATTCGAATATGAGTATCGTTCACCCGGAGGTGCCGCAACGTCGCGGTCGCGAAGAGCATACGCGGAGTACCACGACGGGGGTATATCGTCACGGTCGCGGGGTATTCCAGCCGTATGGGTTGCGAGGTGATGGGGTGTTATGGGATCATACTCTGAACGCACAGAAAACCAGGGAAGATACGCTGTCAACGGTTCGTGAACATCAACCTTTCCCCTTTCGTGTAATTGCAGCAAAGCGATTGAAGTAAATGATTTCGATATAGAGCCGATTTGAAAAAGCGATGATGAGGTTACGGGGCTGCGGGTTTTAACATCCTCAAAGCCATACGATGCAGTATGGATCGTGCCTTCAGGATCGGTAATTATGAGTGTCATACCCGGTGTATTGTACTGTGCCATCAATTGCTCTGCATACGTATCGATACGTTCGTATGCTTCCTGGATCGGTTCACGTTCGATCTCACAACCGACAAGCAGCAATACTATTATATTTAGTTTGAATAGTTGCCTAATCATTGGAGTATTTTAATTCTTAAGACAAAATAGTTTATTATCATGTCCCCGCAAGAGCAATAAGTGCACGCATCAGTTTAAATCCTTCGGGGACATCATTACTTGTAAAGCATACCGTTCTTCCGTCAATGCGTTTAACACCCGGGACTAAAGACGGATTGTCTGCGTTGTTACTTTTCAGAAATGTAATCTCAAACTCATATGGTTTATCAAGCACATATGGTTTGATTTCATTGCGTTTTTCGATTGCTTGCTTTACCTTCTTTCGTATCAGGTTGTGAGCTTTTTCGCGCGGCATCGCTCTGGCAGCGGAACGTGCAACACCTTCCATTACCGCAACAGTTTCGACGTTATCACCGAGAATTTCTGCTGTTTGATCGCATGCGCCTTTATCACCCGAAAGGAAGACAACGGGCACATTAAAATGTCCTGCAAGCCAGGCATTCAACCCGAGCTCGGGCATATCGATACCGTTGATCTTTATGGAAAATACCGTCAAGCTCGAATAAGTGTGGTCGAGGATCCCGCTGATAGTGCCCGGCCGTGCATGATAACCTATAAACATCGCTGCATGAAACGACTCCTCGATTCCCTCCATCATCGCATAATCTTTCGGATATCCGGTAATAAGATGTGCTTCAGGGTGAAGCTCTTCGATGAGGATATTAAGCATGCTGCCGTGCGAGTCATTTACCAACACATATGTCGCCCCTGCATCCAGTGCACCCTGTACTGCTGCGTTTGCCTCCTCAGTCATTAACCGGCGGCAACGTTCGTAATCTCCTTCTCCCCGCATCACCTGATCCCGGTCGACAATGCCGGTTATTCCTTCCATATCCACGGAAATATATATTCTTAAATCATTATTCTCCTGCTTTGTAGCCATGGAACCTCCTGTTTGCTGAAGGGTGTGGTGGTCGGTAATAAATTAATTTTACTTCTTATATAGATTTTACTTTAATACCATGAGCTTTCTACTCTGAACAAATTCTCCTGCCTCTATTCGATATATGTACACACCACTCGGAAGATGGGATGCATCGAACGGGATAGCATGGTTTCCCGGATTCAGTTCGGTATCCAGCAATTGCTCGACTTGCTGTCCGAGTGTATTATAGATCGTCAGCCGGACGTTCTGTTGTTCCGGAATTGAAAATCGAATGGTCGTCTCGGGATTGAAGGGATTGGGAAAATTTTGCTCGAGGCGATATGCAGCGGCAGTTGTCTTTTCCTGCTGTGGTACACTGACTACGGGTGTTTCTCCGGTGAGAGCAATATTATTAAAAGTGACCCTCTCACCTTCATCGGCAGTCATATCGTCACCATCAAAACGGATACGTACTCTGAAATCCGGATTATTATCAACCGATTCCGCATCTGAAAAATTAATCTCGTATAGTTGATAGCTATCCTGAAGCTCCAAGACTGACGCGGTCATTCCTGTCGTATCCCACTGATCACTGTTCGGTTCAACCGAATAGTCGACGATCAAGCTATTCGCTGCTCCCTCATCTTTTGCAGCAAAACTGAAAGAAATATTTTCATATCCTTTTGTCGAAACATGAAAAATCATCGTGTTCTCACCCGCATCACCGGTAAATGGCTGACGTACCTGCAATCCGCGCGTATTGGTTTCATCGTACAAGGCACCATTGTTACCGGCAGGTTGATAATTTAACGATGTTGGTCTGTTCCGGCGCTCCATCGATGCCTTACGCCAGTTCTCATGATCGGGATAAAACGGATATCCCTGCAGTGCTGAGCGATATTCAATCGCGGCATCGTCAGCAATACTAAAAGTTGATTCGACATATTCAAACGGTGTGTTGTTGGCAAGCTCATTTGAAAAATACCAGTAATGAAGTAATGTTTCGATTGCCGGTTCACCAAACTGTTGATCGAGCCACTCCAGCCGGGCTTCCACCCAACGGATCATCCAATCGATTTCTTTACGATAGGTATCCCGTTCACTATATCCGTCAGGGTTAGGCCATACATAGGTACCTAAAATCGGCCAGCGTTCGAAGTTGCGTTCCTGAGCTTCATCCAATAGCTCGGCATACTGTTCAATAATTTCCAGTATGTATTCATTTGAAAAAATAGTTTGCCGTAAGGTATACCATCGATCATTATACCGTTGCCCGAAATCAGGGGCTTGAAAGAGACGGGTGTACCAACCATATAAATAATCTTGATTAGAAATACGTTCATAATACCACCCCTCGGGGTCATCTCCCGTGAGATAATTTGCATTACCAAAACTAAGATTGAAATCCCATAAAGGACCAATAGTGAGCTTCCCTTCACGATCTTTATACATAAACGTGCTCAGACGGTAACCATCGATCTCTTTGCTTAGTTCCGTTATGAGATGATGATCGATAAATGAATCGGTATTTATAAAAGATCGATATCCGGTTTCAGGATCCTTAAAGCCGGATCCAAACAGTGTTTCCTCAAAATCATCGAGATATCCTATAAGCCATTGCCGTTGTTCATCGGTAATATCCCAATCCTGCGGACGTACGCACGCAAACTCCGATCCCCGTGCAGTAGTTAAATGAACATCCCGGTCGTTCTGTATAATATAACCGCCGGTTATTTCAGGTTCGGCATTATCTTCGGGTGTTACTTTTTCTATATCAACCCGGTTATTATCCCACTTGATACGTTCGACCATCATATAGACACCGTGGTAATGCTCTTCGGTTACCGGGCCGCTGCCTTCATGGAGAAAAACTTCGACAAACCTTGTGCGCGGGGCATACCATCCCATATCCCGGCTTAACCGGTAAGCGACTGCATTCCGCATAAGGGTCTTATCATCGTACGGTGCATGCAGGATCCAGTTATTCTCGGAAGGCATTCCCAGTACCTCCTCATTGCGGTTTTCATCGTCGCCATCAACCAAGCGTACCGCATATTGTTTTTTCGGAAACTGCTGTGAACTCGATCCGCGAATATTGGTTTGAATACGGCTCTGCAGATCCACATCCCCCGCAAGCCACGTTCGTTCCCCTTGATTATGGTCGATAATCGTAATGTATGCAGGGGTACGGTCGGAAGGAACTATCGGAACATCGAATTGATGCATAATAACAAGCGGCAGATCGGAGTTAAAATTTGCCACCTCATCATCCAACCTTGTGAAGACGTTTGAGACGACCTCACCCGGCTGACCATTTTCGTTATACACCCGTGCCCTTACAACGATCGTACCACTAATGGTAACCGGTTCGGTGTATTCATTGCCCGAAATAGCATCCGGTATACTGCCATCAGTTGTGTAGTACACTGTGACATTTTCATCGTTTTCAAATGAGAGCTCAAACGGTTCAGTATATTGAGCACCACTATGTGAAAATGCGGGGATAGGTAAAGATTTGCTGTGATTTTCCTGTCCGGTGAGAATTCCCGTAATAAGGAATTGTAAAACTACAAAAGACCAAAAACGATGCATTTTGAATATTGTGTGATATTTCACTTAAAAATATCATACACAATTTCAAAAAAATATGCAACTGAGTCGTTAAAGTCTCCATATATTTAAACCGTACTTATACGATTAGTCACAATTACCGGAAATCACTGTGTATCAGCAGTAGGGCCGTATAATTTTGGAAGCGGTACATCCAGCAGCCGGAGATACACACTCAACTGTCCGCGATGATGAATCATATGACTGATACCGATATTTCTAAACACGATACCTTTCGGTTGGGTTAAAACCGTATGATTTCCATATTTTAACGACCACGGTTTTTGCATTGCAGTTTCATCAAAACTTTGCAATGCAATTTGTAAATGCTCTAAATTTTTATCGAATCTCTCAAGCAATTCTTTATTGGATGAAGGATTTGTCAGACGTGCCGCTTCCTGTGCTTCTGGTGATTGGAGATCGTATGAATCGTCTTCGAGAATGTTTTTCTGCCAGTATAGTAAATTAGCGATATGGACTGCGAGTTCTCCGAGTGAAAACGACTTCTGATGGGGTTTCCATTCGAAATGTTCTTCCGGTACCGCTTCGAGAAGTGTTCGAGTTGTATTAAGTTCTTGTTCAAGGTCTGCAAAGAAAATATTGTTAGTTTGAATCGACATTACATCCTCCCAATTTTATTTTGCGTTTGCAAGTAATTTCTTTAACACTGTTTTGCCCCGGGCCGATAATCGTTATCCCTGTTTAAGACTTTCAGTTAAGCCAAGTTCTTTTAGTTTGCTGACATTTCTTTTGAACCAATCTACCGGAGCATCAATATGTCCGGCAAGTTCAGCTGCCCGCAGTCCGGGATATGCATCGAGAAGCTGCAATATTTTTATAGTCCATTCTCTCCTTTTACTTGCAGAATCATACCGGTCGAGTTTTCTGCGGATTTCAGTTAGTTCTTTTCTCGTAACTGAACGCTTCTGTCGGAGAGTATCTCGTTCATCTTTTCCGAGGTACACAATCTCGATTTTATATAATTCTCCGCTGCGGTATTGAGCCAGATCTTGTAATAATTTCCTTTTGTTTGCATATCCGGCTTTGACGGCATCACGGTAATGTCTTCTTATTAATGAACATACCTATTTCACAACAGCATAATCAATAGCATTACTGTCCCACGATGGTACTTCATTGAGTGCGGTAACCACCTCTTCCGGTGTATCGACAAACTTCCACATTAACCGGTGTTTATCGTTCATAAAGTTTTCGTGTATACATTTCTCAAACATCTTTTTTAAGGGATCATAATAATTGTTCGTATTGAGAATGACGATAGGTTTGGTATACAGGCCCAATCGCTTCAATGTTATGGCTTCCAGCAATTCTTCAAGTGTTCCGGTACCTCCCGGCAATGCAATCAAACCGTCGGTGTTTTCCAGCATTTTATGTTTTCGTTCATGCATAGTATTCACATACAGTAACTTGCTCAGTCCGGTATGCGCCCATTCGCGGTCGCTCATAAAATATGGAATAACACCGGTTATTGTTCCCCCGTGCTCGAGTACGGTATCTGCCAGTTTTCCCATCAGACCGACGGCGCCGCCTCCGTAGACCACCTCATAATTATTTTTCACGAGAAATTCACTTAATAATCCGGTATACATAAAGTACTGCTCATTAACTCTTGAACTCGATGCGCAATAAACCACTATTCGTTTCATTTAATAACTCCTTCTTTACCGAGTGTTCGTCTGACAATTGCAACCTGACCGACATGGTACGCCTCGTGGAATAAGATACCGGCAAGTTCATTAACTTGTTCGCTTGATAAGGTAATACGCTTCTCACTAAAATTTTCAAATAAATCCTGGAATGTTTTATTCGATTTTTCGAAATATTGAAACAACTCAGAGAGCCGATATATCTCATCACCGGCTGATACGGGTTGGCTTCCCCGGTCATATCTTTCACGTTTTGATTCCGGCAACAGAGCATCACGTCCGAGCTGCATATAGTATGTGTCACGAGATGCTATGATATGCCCGACCAACCAATTGATGCAATTTCCTCCATTACCCGGTTGGTCAAGTGCTTCTTCATCACTGATTCCTTCGAGATTGTATTCAAGGGCTTTTGAGGTGAGGTGAAATTGATAGTACAAATGATCTAAATTCATTACTCGTTCCTTAAGATTTGTTCGTTATTAATTCCGCGACTCAGCGAGTCGCGTTACATATTTATCGAGCATATACTCCCATCCCATCGGTGAATTCAAACCTTTGAAATACTCTTCGGCACCGTCACCATGTCGTTCGATATTACGGTGTTCCAGCTCAACAAGCGTTCCGGCTTCGCCCGAAGCCTTGAACTGCACTTCAACTTCACTCGCCTTATCGGGATTCGGCTCCGGTTCACGACGGGGACTTATCTGCCAGGTAAAGACAACACGGTCAGGCGGATCATATTCAAGTACTCTTCCCCAATCACACTCAAAACCATGGGGTCCACTTTCGTAACATCGACCGTTTTTGCGAGGTGTAATGGCGATATGTTCGAGCACGTTTTGTGACCAGGTATACTCCGCAGGCCACCATTCGGATAGTTTATCGATAAAGAAAGAAAACGCTTCTTTTACCGGTACCTGTACAGTTACTGTTTTTCTGATTGGTTCAATAGACGTACCCATAAAATCAATCCACAATTATATTCATTCAGGAATTAGCAGCACAATTCTTATGAGCCTACAATTAATTTTGTGAAGTACTATATTCTACAAGAAATCCAAGTTTTCGTAATGCCTCAACCGTTATCGCGGTATCGTCCTGCCGTACAAGTACATAATCTTTCGAAAATGTTGAAACGATGAGCACATCGATATCTTTTTCTGCTATTGCGTTCGTAATTCCGGCAATAAACCCGGGACCAGAAAACGGCTTTGTTACCCTAATCTCTATCAGCGTAAACCATTTTTCAATTGCAGTATATTGAACTTTCGCAACCTGCTGTTCAGGTGTAACGACCGTTACCTCGTCTGCATCCTTTGCAATAACAAAATGTTCACCTGCCGGTACTTGATTAGTGCGAAGATACGCATACCGCTCTTTATGAACTAAAACCGGACTTGATTTAATAATATCTTGCAAACTTGATTTTTCCATAGAACAAAATAATTCAACTATATTTTCCCAGCGCTTTTACACTTAATAACGGTTTAAATGAATCTTTGTAATTGACAAACAAAATAATCCACAAGGTAATAATAACGGGAACAACGATCCAGTTTCGCGGATCGAGCAGGAGATGATATGCGGTTATATTGACAATATCCATAGCGAGCAGCAGCAATGCCAGCAGGACGAACCGGTTAATCAGCAAGAGAATTCCCGCAGTTACTTCTACCGCTTTTATCAAATATATATATCCGCTATCAACAAGGATTTTCATAAACGGATGAAATTCCGGCACGGGGATGAAAGTATAGAAACCGTTCAATCCAAAGATTAAAAATATTAACCCGAGAATAATCCTTGCAGATTTTACTACATAGTACATATCACTCCGATGCATCTTTTATCGATGTCATCAATCCAATGGTGGCTCTCGCCGGGTCACGCAGGATAGCAACTCTTCCTACATTCGGCACATTCTCAGCCGGTTGTATAATTTCCGCTCCAAGAGAAAGCGCTTTTTCAAGACGTGCATCGACATTATCGACTTCTATAAAACTGAACCATGTCGAGGTGTTCGTTCCATAACCGGCAACGGTGTTTATATCTCCTATTCCGCCGACCAATTCTCCATTTGATCTTGCAACCCAGTAAATTCCGTTCGGAAGCTGGAATTCTTCATATTCCCAACCGAAGGTTTCAGCATAAAATGCCTTTGCTTTATCTACATCGGTTGCGGCAAGTTCGTTCCATACGAATGTTCCGTGCATAGTTTATCCTCCCTTTGTGAATGTTGAAACTACGAATTCAACAATTTTTTTATTTCATTGCTTGATAATGCTTCAGCAGTCCACTTAAAAGATCCATTCTCCAACATTTCTTTTCCGGCAAGTACGATGGCAGAAACAGCAGACCATGCCAGTGTCCCTCCTATACTTACGCGCTTAACACCGACATCGCTCAATTCATTTATAGTAATTCCGGGAATTTGAGTTGCGAGAACATTCAATGGCTTGTTCACAGAATCGATAACAAGTTTTACCTCATTGAGTGTTTTCAGACCGGGAGCATAAAGTACGTCCGCACCTGCTTTCTCATATGCCTGAAGGCGGCAAATCGTATCTTCGAGATCATTAATTCCCCGAAACAGATTTTCGGATCGCGCCGTCAATGTAAACGGAAAATCAAGCGATCGTGCAGCTTCGACAGCCGCATGAACCCGCTCGACAGCCAGATCAAAATCATAGATAGGTTTCCCATCATCACCGGTATAGTCTTCGATCGAGCCGCCAACAACACCTGCCTCAGCAGCCATCACGATCGCGCGCGGGACTTCTTCAGGGGCATCGGCGTAACAATTCTCAAGATCGGCACTTACCGGGAGGGGAACGGCATTACTGATCGTACGACAATGATCGGTAATCTCATCGAAACCAACAGTCCCGTCTATCCGGCCTAACGAGTAGGCAAATCCCGAACTGGTTGTTGCCAATGCCTCAAAACCGAGTGCAGCCATCACGCGTGCGGATCCGATATCCCAGGGATTCGGAACGATAAACGCTCTTTCCCGATTGTGTAAATCACGGAAAAATTTTGCCTTTTCTCTTTTTGTCTTCATTGATTCTGACCTTTAAAATTTCTTTCACCGGTTATAGAGGTATTGTATTATTTATAAATCACGTTTAGCGTCTGTGGAGTGAAATTTATCTGATAAAATAAAGTAAATTGCAAGGACAATCATAATCGTTACAAGAATTATATTCGCCGTAAATCTCTCACCTCCAACCGACCACCCGATCACAACCGCAATGACCGGATTTACGAATGCGTATGTCGATACCCTTGCCGCAGATGTCTTCGAGAGGAGCCAGATATATGCGGTAAATGCGATCACCGAGCCAAAGACGATAAGATAGCCGAGCGACAAAAATGATCGAACCGTGACGTCCGCAATGACCAGCCGTGCAGGTTCGCCGACAATAAAGCCGAATATCATTAATAATATTCCGCCGGTCAATAATGAACCGCCGGCTGTTGCAATCGGTGATTCCGGCAAATTTGCAGAGCGTGAATAAACCGAAGCCACCGCCCATGCACATACGCCGGCCAGAAGAGCGCCTGTGCGGATTAGATCGAGTTCTCCTTCCGTAACCGAGATACGGGGAGAAAATAAAAGAACCATTGCACAGATTCCGAGTATCAAACCCGTCACCGTACTCAACCCGATACGAGAACTTGAGCTTGACACTCTATCCAAAAATACCATCCAGAACGGAAGCGAAGCAACGATCAATGCCGCAATCCCGGAGGGGATACGTTCTTCCGCCCATGCAAGCGCTCCGTGCCCCATCAAAAAGAACAACCCGCCTGTGACTATCAAAGACGGAATATGCGCGATCCGGATGCGTGCATCACGGCGTAAATAACTCCAGAGCAATAATAGAGCTCCCGCAAAAATCGACCGCGTTCCGATCATAAAAAACGGAGGGATCGTTTCGACCGCATAACGGATTGCGAGGTATGTCGATCCCCAGATCAAATAAATCGCTGCGAATGCTGAAACGATCCTCATAGACTGACTGGCATACTCGATTTCTGCCGTCCCCGTTGCTGCTCCGTCTCTCATTAAATTCCGATTCCTCCTATTACTTCGAATGTAACTCCCGCTTCCGGTTGCCCTTCCAGCATCGGTATTGCCTGCGTTATTAACTCCCTGACGTTTTCAAGTTTCAGCGAATTTCGATGATGCTCTTTTGATGTCCAAACTTCATAAATCCAGATAATATTTTCGTTTTGTTCATCTCTCCCGATTATATATTTCATGCATCCTTCGGCTTGGGATACCGCTTCCGCAGCTTTCAAAATGATATCTAAAAGCTCGTCGGCTCTACCGGATTGTGCCGTTAATTTACCGAACCTCCCATGAGGTGGACTGTTTGATTTTTCCATATTTGTCAGATTTCCCTGATCATTGTAGATTGTCTGTGCATTTATTTCGGAATACGGAAATAAACTCAATACAATATTCATACAAATAGCAAATAATAGATATTTCATGACAGATTAAAAATCCTTTCAGAAATTATTTGTCCAGATTCGATCGTTCATGATCAAGCAGCCACTTCTTTCTCCATACCCCGCCGCCGTAACCGGTGAGGGTACCGTCGGCGCCGATCACCCTATGGCACGGAATAATGATTGCTATTCGATTCATTCCGTTCGCGTTGGCAACTGCACGGACCGCTGACGGTTTGCCGATCATCTCTGCTTGTTGTTGATACGAAACTGTCTGCGCGTAGGGAATCGATCTTAATGCATCCCATACCGATTGCTGAAACGGTGTCCCCGGAGTAAATAGCGGAACGGTAAACTCCTTTCTATTTCCTTGAAAATATTCATCAAGTTGTTTTCTCACCGTTTCGAGATGGTTATTGAATCCCTGAAGTATTTCTGCATTTAACCTTGCCGCAAGCTGTTTCAGTTCACTTTCGAGCATCCTCCGGTCGGTGAATTCAAGCAGACACAAACCTTCTTCAACGGCACAGGCGAACATCGTGCCAAGAGGTGTTTCAATTCGCGCCACGGCGATTATTCTTTTTCCCATGCTGTTTTTTGGCGATACACCGAAAACTGATTTAAACGAATCTGCAAACCCGCTTAACGATTCGTACCCTGCATCATAGGCAGTACCTGTTACCGATTCACCGTTTTGGATTTTCTTGAATGCCGAATTGATGCGATATAATCGCTGGTATGCATGGAACGTCATTCGGTGATGTTTAAGGAACCACCTTCTGATTCTGCTCGGTTCGATACCTCGTGCACGTAAATCGCCGTCTTTTACTTTAAGACCCGGTTTACTCTCTATCTCATATAGGATCTTACGTATATACTCTGGAGTTTGGTTCGGATTCGCGAGGGGATGACATACCTTACATGGTCGATAACCGCTTTCCAACGCTTCTTTAGCTGTTTTATAAAATTCAACGTTATCTATTTTCGGTTTCTTTGCCCGGCAGGAGGGTCTGCAAAATATGCCGGTCGTTTTTATTGCTGCATAAAAAATCCCATCATAGGAAGTATCTTTATTAATGAGGGCTTTGTACATTGTTTTCGTTGTGAGCATAGTTTTTTAAACACAAAATACGCTATAAATCACCTTAATTGCAACCGGAAAATTGTCAACTAATTTTCCCCGGGGTCAGATTGCAGGAAGATAATAGTTGAAATGATATCTGGTATGTGGTTTACACCGTATTGGAAGGAATTCGGGAAAAATCTGCTAAAATTACGTTCTCAGAACTTCTATAGTAAGCGTGGCATTACAACTTCGCCTTCACTTCTTCGGGCACTTGCAAACCCTGCAGCTTAAAACTTCGTTCCAGAATACGAGCCAATTCATTTTCTTTATTTTGTTCCTTTATTACTCCGGCCCGCACCATTGCGTTTACATAGTCGGATTTTTGAAGGTATATTAATCGCGCTGCTTGTGTCACAAAATGCTCTTTCATTATCTGTACCATTGGTGCCTCTCCATCCTTAATAATTCCATATAATAAATATATAAAATCCCGTTCATAACATATGAACTTAATCACAAAAGGACGGGAAGCACCAAAAGTTATGTACGTGTGTGATCTAGCGCACAGAATTGTAATGCGGGGTAGAATGCTTATCCACCCCGCATAATTTCACCTCGATATCTTGTGACCCGCAGGCGATTCTTTGCCGAGCAAATGACGGACAAAATAATCCCATGTAATCCGGATGTTATACGGTTCGTTGAAATACCCGTGTCCTCTGTTCGGAAAAACCATCACATCAAAATCCTTGTTATGCTTGATCAATTCGTTAATCAACAGATGTGTCATATTGGGATGGACATTTGAGTCCATTGTTCCATAAGTAATCAGTAGTTTTCCTTTGAGGTTTTCTGCAAGCAAGTGATTTGCCTGATTCTCATAATTATCTGATCCGTCAGGTTTTTGCTCGAGCAATCCCTGATATTTTTCACCCCAGTAAAATGTATAGCCCCGATTATCATGATTTCCCGCACTTGATACACCGACGTTAAAGAACTCCGGAAAATGCAGCATGGCACCGGCCGTTGCATATCCGCCGCCCGAATGACCGTATATTCCTACGCGGTCGAGATCAATCCATGAATAACGATCAGCAAGCTGCCGCATAGCAGCAACCTGATCCTCGAGTCCATTGTCACCCATGTTGCCATACCAATCAGTATGAAACGATTTTGATCGCAGCGGTGTACCGGTTGCATCAATCTGCACCACAATAAACCCGAGCTCGGCCAGTGCCTGAGCTTGCCCGCGACCGGTTACCGAAAAACTTCTCGTTCCCACACTTCCCACCTGCGGACCGGGATAGATTGAATTAATAATCGGATATTTTTTTTCGGGATTAAAATCTGATGGTTTAAAAATAACACCATATACATCCCTCACGCCGTCACGTGCTTTTGCTGTAAAGGGAACAGGCGCCTGCCATTTGATCTCTTCTAAAGGTGTAATATCCGCTTCTTCCAATCCGACAACAACACGACCATCCTGTCTTCGAACAACACTGATCGGCGGCTCATCAAATGTCGAGTATGAATCAACAAAGTATGTACCGGATGGTGAAACTGATATGGTATGATCGGCATCTTCCTGAGATAGTTTTGTTAATCTGCTGCCGTCAAAACGAATTCTATATAAATGACGGTAATAGGGATCACGGTCGTCCTCTTTTCCAACGGCAGTAAAATATAACATTCGATTTCCTTCATCAATATGCAGAACATCCACTACATTCCACGCACCGGAGGTAATGCGGTTCTTCTTTTCACCTGTATTCAGGTCATGCAGATACAGATGTCCCCAGCCATCACGGCGGGTAAACCAGATAAATTCATTACGTTCGTGAAACACACGCCAGTTCGGTTTCCCGCGGGAAGTCAAATTCGATTCAAAGAACGTTTTGGCACGCTCTTCATATACCGTACGGACTTCGCCGGTATTCGGGTTGGCCACGCGGAGTTTTACTTCCTTGTAATCTCGTGATGTAGAGACAAACGCCAGGTTATTCGAATCTTCACTCCACTCGATATCTCCCCAATCACCGTTCCGGGTTAAGCCGCAGCAATTTGAAGTACGCTGTTGATCAGGTTCCATATCAAGGCGTTGAACACGCGGCTCGTCTATATGAATAACCACACGTTCGTGCAACGGCACGACGGTATCACCGGGCAAAGCATACGGCCAGTAATGTAATTCCGGTCTCCCCTCGTGCATTTCTATAAGCGGCATCTTCCCGACATCGCGCTCATCAAGTTGGTATGTCGCAATCTTTCGTGAGTCGGGCGACCAGAGCAGGATCGGCCGGTCGCTACGCGTCCATCCCTGCGAATCTGTACCATAGCCGTAATATTTTTCACCGTCGGTTGTTAATTGGATATCCTCACCGGATTCATGATCACGCACCCAGAGATTATACTCCTGTATATATGCGGCATACCGGCCATCGGGAGATAGCACCGAGTTCGGAACAGCGGGCCCGGGTTCGTACGGCCCGTTACATGTGTAATTCTGAATATCGCACCTCCATTCATCGCCACGTACACGGAATTGTATTGAACGACCTTCATCAATATATTCAAACTGAGTAAATGGAAGTTTATATGGTTCATATGTATCATCAGCGACTTCCGATAATGCTGATGCAAGACGCTCATGATCAAATGCACGTTGTCGTGTACCAGCACCGGGGTCTACATACTTGAACTCGTGTCCTTTATCAAACCTGTTGCGGTACCAGAACCGATTATCGTCGATCCAATGAGGTGAAACACTTCCGTTAAATATTTTATCGGTGAGATTCCACGAAAGGAAACGCTCTGCCTTCATATAATCTGCCGAGGTTAATCTTTCTTTTTCTTCTGCATTTACACAGAGAAATAATGATAAGAAGAGTATGAAGAGTAATGCTCTATAATGCATGAATACCTCCTGTATTGTAAAGTAGTTTTCAGTCTATGGCAAAAAATGCACGTGTTAGTTGACCGACATAATCACGCTCACAGCTAACTGCCAGGTGTCCGCAATCGTTTTCAAGAATAGTTAAACCTGCTTGTATGATCTCTGCCATTTCTATGGCCGGTGCAGGATGAACGAGAAGGTCCATTTCTGCAACAATTATCAGTAAATTTGTGTCGATAATTTCTACAGCACGAGCAAGCTGATTATCAAACTGCCGGCTTATATCATGATTGAGTATAGCATGTAATTGCAGCAGATAATTATTCAGCGTAAAATGCGACTCGTATTCTCTTTCAAATGATGCAAAATACGCTCCAATCTCACCAGGCGAATAATTTTCATGGAAATAATCCGGCGTTCGGTTCAGTAATTCGGATTGTATAGTAACAAGTTTCATTATTTCGCGGTCGGGGAGATTATAACGTACACCGGACTCAATTAGCTCGCGTAAAGAATGCCACACTATCAAATCATATGAACTCAACTTTGGCGTTGAAACATATGGTACAGCCCTTTGAATAAATCCGGGATATTGGATGAGCCATTCAAAGACCTGCATACCACCCATAGATCCACCGATTGCACCGTGTATTCTATTAAGATCAAACTTCTCGGTTAATAAACGATACTGTGCATGTACCATATCACCGATCGTTATACCGGGAAAGTCCTGCTCCGGTTGGAGCTCGCTATTTGATGGTGATGTTGAAATTCCATTTCCAAAAGCATCGATTGCAATAACGAAGAATGCCGTATCGTCAACAAGTTTGTCGGGGCCGATAAGGTTTGACAACATAGCGCTGGTGCCGCCAAACCACGTAGGAAATATGATTACGTTGGAAGAATCGTGATTCATTTCTCCGAACGTCCGGTATCCGAGTCTGGTATCGAATAGCACTTCACCGCTCTCAAGTGTAATATCACCGAGATCGAAATATTCTAATGACTGGGATTGCGTATTTGTAATAACTAAGGAGATGAGAAGAACAGGCAGTAATATAATTTTCATTTTTTATTGAACCCGAGTTTAGTTAGTATTTCTATAACTTTATCGTCGCCGCCGCGTACGTAGTAACTATCAAATTCCCTCCTTTTAAGATGTTCATTGCGAACCATATCGAAAAACACCGGTTTTTCATCCTGTTTGATATTTACTATCTGGCGCAGGCGGGCATCATCATTTTCGACAGGGAATGCATAAAGCAAAGCATCTATAATAGCATCCTGAAGTATATCCGAATTATGAATTGAAATTTCCGGATTGCCGGGTTCCGGTAACCCTGCTGGTTCCCACGTACTCTCAACAGCAAGATATTTACATACATCCCGGTACACCATAACCGTTGCATTCACCTTTCCGTCAACCGAATGACCGGCAATGTGCGGGGTACCAATATCTACTTTCTTAAGAAGATCCGTATTGATAGCCGGCTCATTATACCAAACATCGAGCACTGCTCCCGCAATCTGTTTATTCGATAGTTTGTCTTGCAGAACAGCTTCATCAACAATGGCGCCTCTTGAAGTGTTTATCAAAAAAGATTCATGCTTCATCATTTTAAGGAAATCACTGTTTACCATTTTTCTTGTGAGGTATGGTTTTTGATCCGTAAGCGGAACGTGCAACGTAACAATATCCGACTGTGAAAGCACCTCATTCAATGGCCGGTAAACATCGTCTTCCGTTTCATCTTTTAATGGCGGGTCATTCAATAGCGTATTCATCCCCAGGGATGCAGCTTTTTTATTTACGCGTGAACCTATTTGACCGGCACCGACAATGCCGATCGTCAAATCTTCAAAATTCAAATTATAACGGCGGCACAACACAGCAATTGTAACAATAATGTATTCAGAAACAGCATTAGCATTACACCCCAGTGCCGAAAAAAAATGAATTCCCCGTTCTGTTAAATAATCGGTATCTACATGATCATAGCCGGTACTGGCCGTTGCCACATATTTCACCTTACTCTTCCCGAGCAACAATTCATCAACACGCGTGATTGAACGAACGATAAGTATATCGGCATCCCTGATGGTAATTGCATTCATCTCACGTCCGGGTAAGACGAGAAGGTCTCCGAGCGGCTGGAATGCTTCCCATACAAAAGGAATTTTATCATCGGCAATAATGGTGGGACGAGATTTCACTGATTAATAGGCATTGAATAATGGAACAGATATATAGGATTCTCTATACCCTATAATATACAAGTTTGCGAGATATAAATGCAATTCGTATCTTACTACGAGTTTCAACAAATCATAATCGCTTCAAAATACATCTATTCATAATTCTGCTGCGAGGATAGTATGGCTGATTTTTCATCGATTCTTTATGAAGTTAAAAATAACACCTGCTGGATAACATTGAACCGTCCTGATGTTTTGAATGCCTTCAACGAAGAACTTACGACAGATTTACAGAATGGACTGAAAGCGGCAGAAAAAGACGACGCAATTCGCTGCATCGTTATAACCGGTGCCGGACGCGGCTTCTGCTCGGGGCAGGATCTGAAAAGTCATTCGGGTGAAGAACGACGTTCATTGAAAGACTCGCTTATCCGGCGTTATAACCCAATAATCAGACGCATACGAAAAATGGAAAAACCGGTAATTGCTATGATAAATGGTGTTGCCGCGGGTGCAGGCTGCAGTCTTGCACTTGCCTGTGATATGCGTGTTATGGCAGAGAGCGCCAGCATGGTAGAGGTGTTTATCCGTATCGGGCTTGTCCCGGACTCCGGTTCTCACTGGTTCCTAGTCAGACACGTCGGGCTGGCAAAAGCTTTTGAGCTTGCTGCACTCGGCGATAAAATTGATGCACAACAGGCACTTGATTTAGGATTGGTGAATAACATCACACCTGATGATTTATTGCAAAAAGAAACTGAAGCACTGGCAGACCGCCTGGCACAATCACCCACTAAAGCGATTGGGTTAATTAAGCGTGCACTCAATAAAGCCGTACACTCAGATCTTGAATCAATACTGGAATACGAATCTTACATGCAGGAAATTGCATCCTTTACTGAAGACCACCGTGAAGGAGTACAGGCTTTTATAGAAAAACGTAAACCCGAATATAAAGGAAAGTAACTATGGCGAATACAATTGGTATAGTCGGAGCGGGAACTATGGGCAGCGGCATCGCACAGGTCGCCGCACTTGCCGGTTATACGGTCATTCTTTACGATATCGAGCAATCTGCAATTGAGAAAGGTATAAATACAATCTACAATAATCTGGCAAAAGGTGTTGAAAAGAAAAAACTGACAGAGAAAGATTCTGAAATTGCCAGGGAACAAATCTCCACAACAAACGATCTGTTGAGATTAAAGGATGCAACCACCGTGATCGAAGCGGTAGTTGAACGACTTGATATCAAACAAGCACTATTACAACGCCTCGACGACATCCTTCCGCACGAATCGATCATTGCGAGCAACACATCATCGCTTTCTATTACAGCGCTCGGTGCATCGACAGAACGACCGGATCGTGTAATCGGTATGCACTTTTTCAATCCCGCGCATATTATGAAACTGGTAGAAATTGTAAAAGGAAAAGAAACATCTCATACTACAATCAGCAGGATTACGTCACTTACTAAGGAATTCGGGAAATTACCGGTACTCGCCTCAGATACACCCGGATTTATCGTAAATCGTGTAGCCCGTCCTTTCTACGGAGAGGCGCTTCGCCTTCTCGGTGAAGGAGTTGCAAGCGTTGAGGAAATCGATCGCATAGTAAAAAAATCCGGTGGCTTTAAAATGGGGCCGTTTGAACTAATGGACTTAATCGGTATCGATGTTAATTTATCGGTATCACGATCGGTATATGAGCAATATTTTCATGAATCCCGCTACCGCCCTCATCCGATTCAGCAGCAAATGGTAGACGGTAATCTGCTCGGCAGAAAAACAGGTAAAGGATTTTATGAATATTGATGTATATTAAAAACAGGAAATACTATTATGGGAATGTCTTCAAAAAAACGCAGTACCCGAACATCGGGAAAAGCATTCTTAGTTTGCGGTGACGAACACCTCATTCAGGAATATACAGAACTACTTGCATACTCCGATGCGGACGTATTTGTCTGGCACGAACGTAAACCGGATCTTCCAAATCTTAAAAATATACTATACAATCGTGCCTTAACACGGGTACCGAAAAAACTTATCGCTGTTTTTGAACTTACGAATATCTCATTCGAAAAAAAACTCGAGCGCCTTTCAAAAATTGAGAACCATTGCGCAAAAGAATCTCTTATTATATCATCGACGGTATGTCATACCGCCACCGGGTTAGCTGCCAGGCTTATCACTCCTCAAAGACTCGTCGGTATCGCAGCCCTGCCCACCTTATTACAGAATGAACTGGTTGAATTAACCCGGTCCCCGCTAACACATAATGATGCAATTAAAACAACCGGCGAAATTTTCTTTGATCTCAAAAAAGAAGTATCACTCGTTGATGACCGGGTCGGGATGGTTATTCCGCGTATTGTATGTTGTCTTGTTAACGAGGCTACATTTGCTCTGCAGGAAGAAGTAGCATCGATGGAAGATATTGATACCGCAATGAAATACGGAGTTAATTATCCGAATGGCCCGGTTGAATGGGGAGAGAAAATAGGATTTGACCAGGTTCTTGCAGTAATGGATGCGCTACAGCATGATACCGGTGAAGAACGATATCGTCCTTCGCCTCTACTCAGAAAACTCGCCGCTGGATTGGCGATTGGTGAACGGATTTGGTCATAATTCATTATCCCGTTGCTTTTTTAGACATCTATTCGTACTATGTAAGTTCAACAAATTTTGTATCTTAATGCGGAAATAATTAATGTCCGTTGCAAAAATTATGACAATTGCCGGCTCCGATAGCGGCGGTGGAGCTGGTATTCAGGCAGATCTGAAAACCATTGCATCTCTTGGCGGTTATGGAACATCGGTTATAACTGCCCTAACGGCACAAAACACGCATACGGTCACTCAAATTCATGAAGTACCGGTCGATATGATCAGAGCACAGTACGAAGCGATTATGGAAGATATCGGGGCTGATGCAATAAAAATCGGTATGTTGAGCAGTGCATCGATCATTGGAATCGTCGCAGATTTGTTGAAAAAATATCCTGCTCCGCATATTGTGATCGATCCAGTTATGATATCAAAAAGCGGTGCACAATTATTGAAGGATGATGCTATTGAAGCCCTTAAAAGGAAACTTTTGCCGCTCTGTACATTACTAACGCCAAATATACCAGAGGTGGAAAAACTGGTTGGTTCACCTGTATCAACCGACGAAGAAATCCAAAATGCAGCAATTAAATTAAAAGAACAAGGTGTGCGGGCAAGTCTCATAAAAGGTGGACATTTGAAACGAGCGAACATTATGAATACACTCTACGATGGAAATGAATTTCATAGATTCACAACAACGAGACTTAAAAATACGTACACACACGGAACAGGATGCACCTTATCATCAGCAATTGCAACATATCTCGGCCAGAACAAACCGCTCGATCAAGCCGTGGAACTCGGTATACAATATGTTTCAGAGGGGATGAAGAACGGCTATGTGGTTGGTGAAGGAGCAAATCCGCTTAATCATATGCACATGCTTGAACGGCATAATCTCAACGTAAAACATACTTGAGGTTGTTAGGAAAGAGGTGAAGGAGAGTGAATATATGAAATTGAATTATATCCCGAAATTGATTTTACTATGCATTGTTCTGACCGTTACCAGTAACGGACAGGCGCACCCTCAACAGGCACAGCAGGGTGTCGTTTTCTTTGAAACGTTAACGCTTCCGTCTACGGTGGATGACAAAATTCGACTTGATTTGAACTATAGAATTATGAAAAACTTTTTTATACTCACCCGTGCCGACGATGCCGATAATAAATTCGAAGGAGCGTATGAACTCAGCATTGAAATTTTCGATCAAAACGGAAGCGCAATTGACCGGGGAATCAAACGACAGAAAATATTCAGCGACACACCCCGGCAAGAATTTCCCGAAATCGATTATATTCAGGGGGGATTTTCTTTTGACTTACATGAAGGTGAATACCGATTTCTGATCCGGCTTAACGATCAAAATTCCCAGCGTCGTCATATCGACCGGGACCGGCGTGTACGCATAGAGAAACCGGATAGATCAAAACCCGGCATTTTCGATATAGTGTTCATTGAACCGGTCGATAGGTTTGATGAGCTTGACTATGTTCAACCGGTCAATCTCGGCGGTAACTTATTTTTCGGTCAGGATTCTCGTGCATTATTAGTTTTTTCAACAACATCACCTGCTGATGATCTATCGACAATCAGTGCAACAGTATATCGGCGTGAGGAAGGCAGGCGAGAAGCTACCGAAGAAATTTTCACACAAGAAATAGCCGCCGAACAAATATTTCCTAATACAACCGTGCAATCTAATCATACGAACGATAAAGTACAATACGGAATATACGAAACTGAAGATTTATATATCCATACCGCCCTGTTACCAATGAATGGGAAAACATTTGAGGAGGGACAATACCGGTTTTCACTTTCTATTGAAGAAGAAAACCAACCTGCAACAAAAGAAAAAGGGTTCCGGGTGATCTGGATAGATAAACCGGCCTCATTGCGTAATCTGGATTTTGCAATCGAGATGCTTGAACTAATAATGTCCGAAAGTGAATATCGGGAATTGCGTCGAGGTTCTTCTGATGTTCGCAACAGAAAGTTTCATGAGTACTGGAAGAGAAAAGATCCAAATCCTGATACCGCATTTAATCCTGTAATGACGGAATTTTACCGGCGCGTCGATTATGCTGCACGAGAATTTACAACAATACGTGAACAAAACGGTGCCCGAACCGACCGTGGTAAAATATATATTATTTACGGTCCTCCCACGGAAAAAGACCGTTCTCTTATCCCCGGTCAAGCACCACGGGAAACATGGAAATATAAGCATCTCAACAAGAAATTTATTTTTGCAGACCAGTCCCGACAGGGTAATTATCAACTGGTAGCAAGAGAGGATTTATGAAACCATTAATAGCACTTACGATCGGTGATTTTAACGGTGTCGGTCCTGAAGTTGTGCTGAGAGCGATAGCTGAACCGGACATTAATGCAATTTGTAAACCAGTTCTTGTAGGTCCGATAGAAATCTGGCAGGAAGCTGCTAATTCATATATACCCGCAGCAAACCTTGTACAAATTGACAACCCGAAATCACTCGGTGATGATTATTCGGGAATACCGGTAATCCATTTTGACGGTTACACAACAAAAGATCTTAGCCCCGGCCGCCCTTCAAGGAAGGGAGGGTTAGCGGCAGTTGAAGCGGTAAAAAAGTCGCTGGAGATTTGCCAGCAGGAATACGCACACGCAATGGTTACCTCACCGGTATCGAAAGAATCAATAAATCTTGCCGGACATTCATACGTCGGACATACCGATATGTTAATGGACTTGACGAATACCGAGGCCGTAACGATGTTGATGGTTGCCGGGAGTTTCCGCGTCGGACTGGTAACCGTGCATGTTCCGATTAAATCGGTTGCCGATACTATCACCGAACGTGAATTTATGCTCAAGACAAAAACTGCTATTAATAGTCTGAGAAATGATTTCAATATTGTCGATCCCCGCGTAGCGATTTTAGGACTGAACCCGCACGCGGGTGAAAGCGGTTTACTCGGTGATGAAGAGAAAGAAGTAATCACCCCGACTATAAAAAGACTCGGCAAGGAAGGATATATAGTAGAAGGGCCATTTCCTGCAGATGGTTTCTTCGGTGCAAAATTACATCATAATTTCGACCTTGTTATGGCAATGTATCACGATCAAGGATTAATTCCTCTCAAACTCGAGGGATTTGAATTTGGAGTGAATTACTCGGCTGGTCTGCCCGTTATCCGAACTTCGCCTGATCACGGTACCGCGTATAATATTGTCGGCCGCGGGATAGCAAATTTATCAAGTATAACCGAAGCAATCAAGTTAGCGGTTTCGGTTGTTCATAACAGAGCGGCAAAAACAAAGGTAAATAAAACAAAATAAACTATGGTGAGCCTGTCAGACGTATCGGTTTCTTATGAAAAAAGCCGCATACTTGAGAATGTTAATTTAACAGTACATCCCGGAGAGTTTGTCTTTCTGGTGGGCAGAACCGGTGCAGGTAAAAGTTCGCTGTTAAAATTGCTCTATATGGATGTTCCTCCTGCATCCGGTACTATTACAATCGGTGAATATTCATCCGATACTATAAGGAACAGAGATGTCCCCTACCTTCGAAGAACAGTCGGCATTATTTTTCAGGATATGAAATTACTCGAAGACCGCAATGTATACGATAATGTTGCGTTCACCCTTCATGTCACCGGTGCAAAACGTAAAAATATTAAACAACGGGTATTGCGTGCACTTGCCGATGTAGGGCTCAGCCACAAGCGAAGCAGTATGCCTCATGAATTATCCGGAGGTGAGCAGCAACGCGTTGGCATTGCCCGGGCACTGGTTAACGAACCCTGGCTACTGGTAGCCGATGAACCAACAGGTAATCTTGATCCGTCAACTTCCGGCGATATCCTTGAGCTTTTAATTAAGATCAACAATCGCGGTACAGCAATTCTGATGGCAACGCATAATTACGACTTGGTGAGAAAAACACCTGCCGCCCGCATATTACAGATACGCGACCGGCAGTTGGTTGATGTTGAAATGCGCAAGATATGATTTTATACATCAATCACAATATCCCCGCCGCCACCTCCTTCGGGGCGGGTAGCTCTGAATTTTTCCACTTCCTTATGTAGATTCTGTGCTATTTCGATAAATTTTTTCGTGTGTTCCGAATCAGGTTCAAGTACAACAATCGGTTTACCGGTATCTCCCCCCTCACGAATTTTTGTATACAGTGGGATCTCACCAAGAAATTCGGTTCCGAGTTTTTCAGCCGATTTCTTTCCGCCGCCATAACTAAATATTTCTTCCCGGTGACCGCATTCCGTACAAATATAGTAGCTCATGTTTTCGATTATACCATACGTCGGCACATTTACGCGCTCGAACATCTTCATTCCTTTTCGCGCATCAGCAAGTGCTATATCCTGCGGTGTGGTGACGATTACAGCACCGGTTAATGGAATAGTTTGAACAAGGGTTAACTGAATATCTCCTGTCCCGGGCGGAAGATCGAATATCAGGTAATCCAATTCACCCCACTCAACATCCGACATAAACTGTCGTACTGCACCGCTCGCCATCGGGCCGCGCCAGATGATGGCCTGATCCTCTTCAACCAGAAAACCGATTGACATCACCTTTATACCATGTGCTTCAAGGGGAAGGAGTTTATTGTTATCGACAGCCGGTCTTTCGTTAAGCCCGAGCATTAATGGTGCACTCGGACCGTAAACATCAGCATCGACCAATCCTACCGAGTGTCCTACTTTTGCAAGTGCCACGGCAAGATTGACTGCAATAGTTGATTTACCGACTCCCCCCTTACCGCTAGCGACTGCTATTGTATTCTTTACTCCGGGTAATAATGCTTGTTGCTGTGGTTGTTGTTGTGCTTGTGGTGTCATAAGTAATTAGAATCAAATGAAACAAATAAAAATATGTATTGGAATAACGATTAAAAAAATGCTATCGTTCCGTTACAGATTATTTAAAGTACCCCGAGTTTTTTGCCAGTCCGCTCAAATGCTTCAAGAGCACGATCAATATCTTCACGCGATAATGCAGCAGATATTTGTGCCCGCAAACGGGCTTCTCCACGCGGCACAACCGGGAACCACAATCCTTTTATATAAACACCTTCATTCAGCAGTTCTTTACTCATATCCATTGCCAGCGGTGCCTCACCGAGCATTATAGCAACAATAGGATGAGTACCTTCGATGATCGTATAACCAAGGTTTTTTATTTCTTCTCTGAAATATGATGTGTTTTGGTGTAACTTGGCAACAAGTGAGCTATCTTCTGATAACAAATCAAAGGCAGCCATTGCGCCGAAAATAATCGCGGGTGGTAGTGAATTCGAAAACGTATAGGGACGCGATTTTTGTCGTAAATATTCTATCATTGCATTACTACCGCTAATGTATCCGCCCGCAGCACCTCCGATACCTTTTCCCAGGGTACCGGTCAGGACATCAATCTTCCCCAGTGTACCTGTTGCTTCCGGTGTTCCACGCCCGTTTTCTCCCAACACGCCGATTGCGTGTGAATCGTCAACGAATAATAGTGCATTATATTCTCGAGCTAATTCAACAAGCCGTGGGAGTGGGGCGAGATCACCTTCCATACTGAACACACCATCGGTTGCGATGATTTTAAAGCGATAATCATTATTCTTATCTTCTTCAAGGAGTGTTTGCAGATGATCGGTATCGGCGTGTTCATAAATCCGCTTTACGGTAGTACTCGATTTACACAATCGCTGTCCATCGATAATACTGGCGTGATTTAATCTATCACTATAGAACACGTCCTGATACGATTCATACCCCAGTTTTTCATTCGTTAATGATGGGAAAAATCCCTCGTTCGCAGCAAAACAAGATGAGAATAATATGGTATCCTCACAGCCGACAAATTTGGATATTTTCTTTTCGAGCTCAAGATGAATATCCTGTGTACCGCATATAAAACGAACACTCGCCACACCGTAGCCATATTTTTTAATTCCTTCAATAGCTGCTTCTTTTACAACGGGATGGTCAGATAATCCCAGGTAATTATTTGATGCGAGCATAACAACTTCCCGGCCATTTACCCTGACAACTCCTTTTTGCGGGCTGCTTAACGGAGTTTCATATTTAAAAGTCTTTGTTTCCTCCAGTCGTTGAAGTTCATCAGTTATAATTTTGGTATATGCTTCCACGATAATTGTTCCTCCAATAGTTATTCTATGGTCGTAATAATACTTTTAATGCCTCACCGTTTGCAAGTGCATTAATACCCTTATCTACTTCCTCAAGCGGAATGTCATGGGTTATAAATCCGGAATCGATAAATTTTTGTGCTAATCCTTCGCGTAAAATAACCCGCATCATATCCCAGGTTTCAAACACCCGCCGGCCAATCACACCGTGCACTGTTACACCGCGGAATATGATATCCTTTGAGAAATCAACCACCATTTTACCACCGGGAATTCCCAACAGTGCCAACATCCCTCCCATCCTGACAACCTTGAACGCATCTTCATATGCTTTGTAATTTCCGGACATTTCAAGAACTGCATCGACACCCGCACCTTCAGATTCATCCAGCACGGTCTGATAGAAACGTTCCTTTTCATCGTCAATCGCAACATTAAAGGTATAATCAGCACCGAAATCCCGTGCAAGTTTAAACCGTGATTGCTCAAGTTTCTCGGCGGTGAACATTCCGTGTGAAACGTCGGTCGCATATATTTTCTCCGCGCCGGCATATTTTGCAACTGCAACCGCCATCAATCCCTGCACCCCACATCCCAGAACAGCAACACGCTTTCCTTTCACATCGGCAGCCTCAACGGTATGCGTTGCATTACCGATTGCATCCATGAATGCAATTATATCGGGCGGGATCTCATGCTGCCCGAAGAGGAGAACGTTCTCTGCCGGGACGGTAAGATATGATGTAAAACTCCCATCTTCATGAATTCCCTTGATAATAGTATTTTTACAAACATGTTTGTCATTTTGCCGGCATTGCACGCAGGTACCGCACGTAACGTGCATCTCTGCAGTAGCATTTAAATGCTCATTAATCAGATCGATGAAATTCGTCATTGAATTTAATTCTGAAACCGATTTGCCTCTGAAAACTTCCGGCACATATTTTTCTCCACCGTTCTTGAATGTATTAACAACTTTATGGGCAAGTAAATCACATGCTTCTTTCCCGGCTTCAACAATTTTTCCGCAAAACTCATGACCGACAGTTACTTTATCATATTCTATTCCTTGCATCGAATCACGCAAAGAGTCTTTAGAATTATATATACCGACATCGGTGCCACACACTGCAGCAGCCGTAACTTTGAATTTTACATCTGTTTGATTGGTAATTTCCGGGACAGGGCGGTCGATCAAATCGAATCCTTTCTTCCATTCCTTTCCCGGATTAGGTCGTGGTTTTATAACTGCTTTCATTGTACTCATAATTTACTCCGTTTCGTTTTCCTAATAGAGTCGCTTGAGACGGGCAGCAAAAGAACCATCCATAGTATGCATATGTGGATAGGTTTCTACTGTTTTTCGCCCGGTTATAAAATCTTTATTAACGAATGATGTTGGATCGTCGATCGCAAAATTCTTATTATTTTCGAGAAATCGTTGCACAATTGCTTCATTTTCATCGGGTTCGATGGTACAGGTACTGTATACGAGAATGCCGCCGGGTTTGGTTAATGAAGCAGCTTTAACCAGCAAAATATATTGCAATTTTGTCAGTTTTGGAATGTCGGATACATCCCGCTTCAATTTAATGTCCGGCTTCTTACGTACCACCCCCAGACCCGTGCACGGTACATCGACTATGACACGGTCTGCAATCGCCGCATCAAATGAATTAGCATCCTCAGCAACAATTTTTATATTTGTTACTCCAAGCCGTTCAGCTGCACTTTTTATTAAATCGGCCCGCGCCGGATATTTCTCAACAGCGATAACCTCTCCGGTATTGTTCATCATTTCTGCGAGATGCATAGCTTTACCACCGGGCGCAGAACACAGATCGATAATTCGTTCGTGTGGTTTTGGGTCCAGAAGTTTACCGGCTAATCCGGCACTCTCATCCTGAATTGAAAAATAACCTTTCCTGAATAAATCAAGCTGAGCCATACCACTCGCACCCTGGAGGTGGACATAATAATCAAGATATGAGGATGGTGTATAGTCGAACCCTTCTTTATCAAGTAATGATATAAATTCTGCGGGTTGAATTTTAATTTTATTTATCCTGATTGTCAACGGCGGCTTTTGATTGTTTGCTATAAGTAATTTTTCGGTTTGCTCTTCACCGTAACGTTCCAGCCACCGTTTTACCATCCATATCGGATGCGCATGAAATACAGAGAGATAATGTTCAAGCGTTTCATTTCTATCAGGATACCGGATCTCGTGCAGGTGCCGTTCGATATTCCGTAATACACCGTTAACAATACCGGCGTATCGTTCATTTCGTAATCGTTTTACAAATTCTACGGCTTCATTCACCGCTGCGTGATGCGGAATCCGGTCAAGAAACATAAGCTGATACAATGCGACACGCATCGCATTCTTCACATTGACGTCCGCTTTGGGAAAATTGCCGCGGTAAAATCCATTCAAGACCCAATCGAGCTTTATTTGCCACCGTACAACACCGGTAACAAGCTCATTGAGCAACCCCTTATCCTGATCGGATAATTCGTGTGAACGAAGCTCATTATTTACAAGTTTATCGAGATATGCGTCGGTTCGCTCGACACGGTTCAATATCTTTACCGCCAGACCGCGCGCCCCATGAAAAAGTTGTCCTGCTGATTTACTTTCACCGGTCTCTTTTGTTTTATTCTGTTTTTCTTGACTCATATATTTTTCGCAGTAATGTGATTTCAGAATCCGAGAGTATAACACCCCGCCGCGCTGTCATAGCTTGAGCATTTGTGAGAAATTTATCAAACTGATACCTGCGGATAAAATCCGCACCGCCCCACGAAAAATCAGGTATATATTTCTGCGGGAAATTTGCTCCGAATATATTACACGCTACACCGATAAATGTTCCGGTATTGATCATTGTGTTAATAGCCGTACGACTATGATCACCCATAACCATACCAAAAAATTGTTTGCCGGATTCAACTGGAGTGCCGTTGATCATAACACGTATCGAACCGTAATCATTTTTCAGATTGCTGTTGTTGGTATCAGCTCCAATATTTATCCATTGTCCAATATAAGAATGCCCGAGAAATCCTTCATGTGCTTTATTGCTAAAACTATGCATTATCGAAGATACAATTTCACCGGCCGCCCTGCAGTTAAATCCAATTGATGTTCCCCCGTATATTCTTGCTCCTGATTTCACAATCGTTTCATTATTAATCCATAATGGACCCTGCAGATATGTGTGAGGCTCTATGGTCACATCTTGTTCAATAATAACCGGACCTTTTGTTGCATCAATGACAACAAACGGACTCACAACAGTGTTTTTTCCAATTACTATATCTTTCTTTTTTGTGAGAACGGAGCCGGTATGAATCTTTCCCTGTATTTTCTTTTTGATTCTCTTTGATCGGAATGCAAAATCTTCCTGTATACATCCACCATTTTCATCAATGATATCCCATGGATATGTTATAATACGCGCCTGTACCTGCTGCTCTTCAAATTCATCCTGCGACGGTACTGGCTGTGTATTAAAAATCTCATATGATAAATTCTCAGAATCATCGGTATATAGTGCAACCCAATCATCACCTGATCGAAAAATAAATTTCTTATTCTGTGACCGAATGGCTTTTTTAACGGTTTTTGTCAGCTCGCCATCCCATAACACTCTGCCATTGACATACAATACCCCGCCGTTTGCTTTTTTATTAACCGATACCCCCGGATACTGTTCCAGAAAAACGTCCTGAAGTTCATCACGAATAATATAAAATGTACTTTTATGTGTTATATATCGTTTTATCCGGTCGGCTAATGAAAGTGAACCGCATATAAGATTGAACACCGGCCGGGTTGCGGTTAAAGGTAAGAAATTACGATATCCTGTATCTTCAACAATGACAAGTTGCAAGGGTAAAATCCTGATGTGATGGTTTGGTCGGGGAATCTACAGGTATTAATAAAACAAAAAAACGGAATGCATACAAATACATTCCGTTTTTTCTCCAACAAAATTATGAAGACGCGGATGTATCCGCAGTCTCTGTTTTTGATTCGGTCTTTTTCCCATATTTCCTGCGGAATTTTTCAACACGCCCTGCCGAATCGACAAGTTTCTGTTTACCAGTAAAAAATGGGTGGCATGCTGAGCAAATCTCCAATTTTAAATTGCTATGTGTCGATCGTGTTGTAAATGTATTGCCACATACACACGTCACTACAGTTGGAGTATATTCAGGGTGAATACCTGCCTTCATAAGCGTCAATACCTCAAAATAGGTTAAAAATTGCTATTTGTTATAATTGGTAAAAGATAATAAAATAATCCGCAAATAGCAATCTACTAACGCCCAAGATGAAAACGGTACGGAATACTCACCCATTCTCCCTCTTCTAAAATAATCGTATCTGCAGGTGAGAAAATCGATTGACGTGCCGATTCTAGTGCGGAATCGGATAATAATGGATGATCGGTGCTTTCTACGAAAGATGCATTGACAGTCCCAGAGGCATTATATCTTACACGAATGATTACCTCACCCTCAATCCCGAGATCAAGCGCTTCAGCCGGATACTCGGGCTCCTGAATTTGTACTGTTATATCAGGTTTATCAACGGTAACACGCGGGGTTAGGGAGCCCGCTTCTGCTTCGCTCTCTTCAACCGTGAGATCAGCTATGGCAGACTCGTCTAACGTGGTGGTATCATTCGTGTATTCATACTCATCATCCTCCTCTGATGTATCGTCAGCTACGGGAACTACCTCCCGATAGTCAGTTACGGCATCAGGCAGCGTGGTTGAAGACTGTGATGAGTATGATTCTGTGTCCGACATCTCCTGATATTCTTCCGAAGCACGGGTTTGGGAATCGGTAACCATATTCTCGGAATAAGATGAGTACGCAAATCCATCACCCTCCGTATCGCGGCCAGATATCATAGATGTTTGATAAAAAACAATTATATTTCCCAGAATTAGTAGTACAATAGCCCACGGTGCAACTCTACCGATTGAAAATCTCTTTTTCTTTGATTCCGGTGGCTCTTCTAAGTCATCGGTTGAATGGTAACTGACAAGTGTTTGTATTTTCTTTTCGAGTTCTTTGGCGGTTTTATTATCCGGATCGACAATAAAGATTCGCCGGATTTCTTCGAGTGCACTTTGGTAATCTCCCTTGTCAATAAATTCTTCGGCCAGCTTCACAAACTGATTTTTAAGTTTCTTCATAGCGAGATTACGTTCGAGTTCCATTGGATCACTCGAAGTTTCGTTCTCATTATCATTCTGATTCTTCTTCGATTTCATCGCCTCACGTTTGCTCGTGTCATCAATTGCACGGCGGATTATCTCAGGTATAGTCTCACGGACTTCTTTCTTATTTGCATCTGATGCCGGCCGCTTTTTACTCAGGTCTGATAACAATTCGACCTGCTTCTCGAGCGCTATAATATATATATTACGAGGGTCAGCATACTTAGCATTCTTAATAGCCGCCAACGCTTTGTAATACACCTCAGCTTCTATATATTTTTTGCATTCGCTGAGATGTGCCGAAATTACTTCGTGTAATGCTTGCTCATTTTTTTTCATCTACACAACTCCTTTTTCAATATCCACCGACTACTTTTGCAGAGGGATATACCAGTTTGAGCTGTTTCATTTCTGTACCTTTACCCTGGAGATGTCGAATCCGTTTATCAAGTCTTGCAACTTCCTCATTGAGTGGATCGATCAGATACGCTTTTGTTATTTCATCAAGTGCTTTTGTATATTCTTTTTTTTCGGCAAATTCTTCCGCAGCGCGTACATGAATCCGCAGTGATATGTTGCGTTCCTCCTGTGACTCAACATCACTTCCGTGAGATGGTGTATTGTTTACGCTATCCTTACTGTTATTTGATTTCTCATTCCATGTGTTCCAAATATCTTTTTCAAGCTTTTCAAGGTCTTTCCGTTTATCATCGATCATTTTAGCATATGCAATTTCGGCAAGTGCCTCATCGAATACTTCCTTTTTCAGCAATTCTCTTGACCGTTTTATATGTCCCTGTATTTTTGCTTCACGTTCACCCCGCTCGATTTCCTGTTGTTCCTGTCGCCACGATTCGTACACTTTCCGGATTTCTTCTTCTATATCGACAACTTCGGAATCATTCTTTTCCTTTTTGGTTTTGACTTTACCGTTTGTGGATTTTTCTTCCCTTCGACGTTCACTCTTGACACCGGTCTCTTCAAGCTTTGCATAATAATTCGTGAGCGCTTCTTTGTACTGGTTCTTCGAGTTTGGATTACCTGAACGCATACTTCGATGGTCGGATGTCGACACCTTCTCCCATAGTTCCTCGACTTCACGCCATCTTTTTTCTGCTTCCTGTATCCGTTTCTTTAATTCGATCAACTCTTGATCGCCGGGATTTGATTTCAAACCGGTTTCAAGCTCTTCCAGTGCTTTTGCAAAATTTTCCTGTGCGAGGTATTGCTTGGCCCTGTTCGCGTAAGCCCGCGTTGCTTTGAGTCGTTTAGCCTCTTCCTGTTGTTTTGCATACTCTTGCTGCAATTCCTGCTCGAAATCAGAGAGTTCGTCATTAAGAGGATCGAGCATAAACGCCTTGGTTAACTCGTTGCGGGCTTTATGGTATTCTTTTTGCTTCTTGAGTCGCCGTGCTTCAGCAATATGTCGTGCAGCCCGTTGTGCACGTTTGGTGGTATCATCGTCTGAACTTTGTTGTGGAGTAACCTCCTGTTCTTTTCTGTCTTCAATATCTTCTTTGTCTCTTTTTGTTGTTGTCTGCTCCGGTACAGATTTTTGTTTTGCTTCCTCGATATTATCTCTGGTACGGCGTTTATTCTGTGCATCGATAATCTCTTGTTCAAGCTTGCTAATATCTTCATCAAACGGATCAATAACAAAGGCAAGAGCAACTTCCCCGAGTGCACTTTCATATTGTTCATTCTTGAGATAAGAACGGGCGTGTGCAAGATAACTTGCAATTCGTTCTTTGGCTTCTCGTCTTTTTTCTTCCTGCTGAACCCCCTCACCAGAACGTGCACGCTCTTGTGCATTCTTGATAAGCTCGCGCATTTCCTCTTCTTGTTTACGGAGTTGTGCTTCCTCCTGCTTGCGTTTTTTCTCCTCCTCAGCTTGCAGATACGCATCACGCGCTTTGATTATTTCAGCCTCACACTCCTGTAATTCTTCATTTAACGGATCTATAACGTATGCAGAGGATATAACACGGAGTGCGTCTGAAAATTCATTCTTTTGCATAAATGTTTTCGCATTCCGTATATGCTTTTGTATTTGAGATTGGGTTTCTTCTCTACTCCGGTTATGTGTATGCTTTTCTCGTTCTAATCGTTCTATTTCAGTTGCCTGTTGCTCCTCCTCCATCTCCCGTATCCGTTGTTCAAGATCAAGAACCTCCTCATGCAGCGGATCGATAACCACGACAAATGCAAGCTCTGCAAGAGCATCATCAAGATAGCCGTCATCACATAATTTTCGGGCACGCTTTAGATGTTGCTGTACTTTTTGTTTTTGTGCTTTTTGTCGGGCTTCTTCTTCCTTGCGTTTTTTCTCCTCATCTTCCCGTTTAATCCGCTCGAGTTCCGATTTCAAATACTCTTTACGCCTGTTTTCTTCCTCTTGCTGTTTACGTTTTCTTTCTGCTTCAGCTTCACGAATCGAAGCATCCTGATCAGCTCGAATCCGTTCTTCCAATTCAGTTGCATTTGAATTCGACGGATCTATCATATGTATCCTGGCGATTTCATCAAGAGCGCGGTTGTACTCCCGGTTAGAATGGTATTCACGGGCTTTAAGCAACAGATCGTACACTTTCTTTCGTATTGCAGTCCGTTGCTGTTCTTCCAGTTTTTTTGCCGCCTCTTCTTCTTGCTTAATTTTATCAATTCGTTGTTGACGTTTTGCTGCAACATCGGCACTTCTCTGCGCTTCAGCTATAGCACGATCGGAAATTTTCTCGAGATCCTCAGAGGACGCTGCAGACGAAGACTCTCCTTTATTTTTCTGGGCAGAAATAATAGAACGCACCCTCTCTTCATACGCCAGCGCATAAAGGTTTTTGGGATTATAAGTCCGGGCTTTTTGAATTTCCTCAAGCGCATCGCTGTAATTGCCGTTTTTTACCAATTTATCTGCACGGCGTAAGTAGACCGCAACTTCCTGCAGTTGATCTACTTTCGGCTGATTTTGGTTTCTGGTCTGCAGCATGATTTCTTCACTCCACGTAATTTGAAAAACTTATAGTATTAATATGGTTATTATTTCTAAGAAATAATGACTCATATTGTGTGCCATTACGGTCTGCAACCAATATTGTCGAATAATGTGCAGTTTGGGCAAAAAACACAAAAAAAGATTGAAGTATTACAATTCAGTTTGTGTAAATTCTACAAAGGAGAGTGCAAAGTTTTGATGAAATTATATACTGCAGGTAATTACTACCTTAATAAGATGAGGGGAAATTGCTAGAAATTATAGCGTAGGCCAAATATGATCATTCTGCCGGAAGAAGGCATACCACCATATTCACGGGTCATATCGTTTAATAAATTATATATGTTGAGGAAAAGTTCATGCTCGTTGAGTATTTGATATCTGCCGAAGAAATCTACTTTCAAGTATGGTGAGAACATTTTCTCATAATCACTAAATCGAAGAGAGCGCCCCTCATTATGCCATGCCTCAATATCGACATCAAGCCTTTCACCAACATAGTAAATGTCGAAATTCATATTCAGATTCGATACTGGTTGAATAGCGAAAAAGAATGATCCCGCTATGTCAGGAATCCGCAATAACGTAAATTCGTGAGGATCTTCCTGTCGAAGGTCAATAGCCCGATTCCAATGAAAGATATGTGTAATACCAAGTTGCAGCCAATGTACCGGAGTTATGTGTGCTTCGAGTTCAAGTCCACGATTGGTTACTCTTCCGCCATTTACCCATCGGTATGTATTGGCATTACTCTGAACGGCTACTGCCTGAAATGCATCATGTGTTTCTTGTGAAAAGAAAGTTGTTGATAGCATCAGTCTACCGTCTGCAAAATAATTACTGACCCCTGCTTCCCAGCCATCCATAATCTCAGCACCTAATTCCGGATTTGGTTCTTCAACCGGTAGCCGGCCAAAAATCATTGAATAATGCGGGTGTCGTATGCCGCGTCCGACACTGCCTCGTGCAATTCCCAGCCAGTAATCTGCAACCTGGAATCGATATCCTACATTAAGAGACGGACTCATTGGATAATTAAACGTTTTCCCCTCTGCCCGAATTTGATCCATTCGAAAACCGACCGTCACATCAAGATTCTCATGGGAATGGAACGACCAGCTTAAATATTTTCCAATAATAGTCTGCTCTGAACTGCCGCCTGATATCTGTTCAAAAACATCGCTTTCAATCTCTCTTTGTACATCCCGCTCTCTATCTTCGCGTTGTATCTCAATCCCACCCGAGAAGCTTGCATGTTCGGTATCTCCCATCGGGATGATCAACTTTGTATTATAATGAATCGTCGGACGAATATGCATATCGCGTTCACGCATTGAAACTGTTTTCTGTGTTGTTCTATTTTCCCCGGCAACGGGGACCAGTTCGCTTGTTTCATATTCCATTACACCGTGCATATATTCAGACCCAACCGTAAATTTTTGCTTCCACCACCTGAACAAGTTTACGTCTATATTCACGCTACCGATCCCGCGTTGTTGCCGCGATGATACATCGGGCTTCATCAATGTTATGTCGGTTAGGGATTGAATATTTTGTGAGTACGGCCAACCGCTGTTTAGTTCACTGAAGCGGAATGCACCTCGAACAGAAAATTTATCAGATGGATTTATCTTTGTACCTGCCGTAACGGCCGACATCCGGCTATCACGATTTACGAGCACTCCTTCATCACGTGTATGCCGGATACTTATTCCCGAGGTAATAATATCACTTCCACCACCCACACTACCAAAGTATTCCTGCCATAGGGGGTCGAAATCACTTGCCGCACTTTTTGCCAATCCGCCTGCAGCAGAAACCCTGGCATCCAATGTCCCCTCTTTTCCGGTATCGGTATATAAGTTTATAACCCCTGACATTGCATTTGCACCATATTGACCGCTGGCCTGGGGTCCACGCAAAATCTCTATACGTGATAAATTATCAGTAATAAAAGTTTCCCAAAATATACCATCGACCGGTATTCCATCGACATTGATGCGTACATAATCTGTAGGATTATAAAATGAACCAACACCACGAAATTGGAGATGACCGGAACCCGAACCTGCTCCGTATTCAAAAAAAGTAATACCTGCAACCCGGGTTCTGAGAACCTGACCAACACCTGATCTTCCCGGTTCTGTGATTTCGTTTTGTTCGATTGTCGTACCAGATATACTGATTCCTCCCGAATGAAGGAGTTGATTGTAGTCGTCTACATAAATCTCACCAAGATTAAAGGTTGCGGGATTTAATAGAAAGCTTTCAAATATCGGATCATCGGGGTGAACCGTTACATCTTGCTTTGCAGTTTCGTATGCAACGTGACTTGCCCGTACTGTATACTTTCCGGTCGGAACATCACGGAGTGTAAAAACTCCCTCATCGTTTGTCACAGTACCGAGTTGAAGTTCCTCAACATAGATATTGGCACGGGATATTGGATTTCCGGTGTGGTAGTCAACTACTTTACCTGCAACACCACCGTTGGTTTCTTCGTATTCACCGATTCGTGGAACAAGTACAATTCGTCCGGATGATGAAAGCATTATCTCAAGGCCGGTTCCCGATATGATTTTTTGTAATGCAGCTATCGGAGGTTCTAAAAAAATCGTTGCAGTAACTGGCCGATTTAATTTTTCCTGATCCATACTATAGACCAGAACAATACCAGTTCGTTCAGTAAAAGCGGCCAGTGCCTCACGAAGCGGGGTGTTATTAAATGCAAATGCTACGTTGTTAAGTGATTCGAGTTGACCGGAATCTTGTTTGTAGGTGTGGGAATATAATACGTTCTGCGCGTAACTATTGGCCGGCACAGTGATGAACACTATGATGGCAAGAAAAAATTGTAAATAATTAACACGAACCGCAAAATTCACCGTAAGTCCTCCTCGACGATGTTTAGCACGGTTTCTATACCGTAATAAACAAAAAAATATTCGGTGAAGTGCTATATTTTGCTATCAGTCAGGTTTATACAATATATAAACATCCTCTTCCTGACGGTAGCGAAGATTTGCCGACCAGCAAATTTCATTGAGGATCTGCATAAGGGGCTCTTGGCCGAACTCTCCGGTTACCCGAATGTCATCGAGATTGCGATCTTGCAAATCGATACGGACATTGTACGCACGCTCAAGATTAACAATAACATCACTGAGCGGTGTTTGTTCAAATACAAACTCTCCGGTTCTCCAGGATAAAAACTTTTTGATATCAATCGGAACCGGTTCGAGAGCAGGACTATTTTTATGTTTCACACTTCTGTGTCCTGCCGGCACTTGAACAGCGGTATCAATATCCTCATACGAAAGACCTCGTATTGAAACAAGCCCTGATTCAACCACCACATCGACCTCATCCTCACGAGCCCGTATGTTAAATGCCGTTCCGATCACCTGTACAACACCGGCATCGGTTTTCACCTCAAATCCAGCAGGTGTATCGGATACATTAAAATAAGCTTCTCCGCGCAAATATACAAGTCTTGGAGCCATCTTATCTTTGTGGGGCATTATTTTTAGATCGGTCTCCGCATTGAGTTGGACATAGATATGATCTGAGATATGTAATTCTTTTCGTTCTCCACGTTCGGTGTTGTAAAGCACACTTTCATACTCGATGAATGTGATATCTGTCACATCATCCTGTGTAATAAAATACAATAAACCTATCCCAAATAACAGAAAAATAGCTGCGGCGGCTCTGTAAACCCAAGAAAATGAACCACTTCGGCCACTACTCTGCATCTCTCTTTCCGTGGAGCTGGCAAGTATTTTTTCCTCAAAATCCTCCGAGCACTCGGGCACAGCATCAAGGATGTTCCATACCTTATCCGAATGGTTTTGGAAGTCTTTTTTGGAATCGCTATTTTTACCCTTATTTGGCATAGTTTTTATTAAAAAGAAACAAAGATTGTTACATAGATAGATACACTGAGAGCACTAAATTCCCTATTCATTTTCAAGATGATGTTTTAATTTTTCAGATAAAATGCTTACTGCACGTTGAATTTGATTACCGACAGTCTTCACCGATATATTTAACTCTTTAGCTATCTTCTTCTGACTGATACCTTCAAATCGGTGCATACGGAAAATGAGGCCACATCTTTCCGGTAATGCTTGCAATGCATCCATTATATCCTGTTGCAATAGTGCATTTTCGATACGGGATTTTGACTGCACATCGACGGTTGTGGCGACCGTGTCTTCAAATTGCTCCCTGGCATATGAGCTCATACTACTGCTTGTCATCGGCCTCTGTTTTTGGATGTAGCGTAAGCAACGATTTTTTATTGATTTAAGCAGGTATCCCTGTAATGTCTCATTGGGATGCCAGGTTTTCCGCTTATTCCAGATTTCCAGAAAGAGGTCTTGTACAATGTCCTCTGCCATATGACGGTCACCCAGATACTGCCACGCGTAAAAATATAATCGCCTGGTGTAAAGGTGTACCATCTCTTTAAACGCATCACGATCACCATCATTAATGCGATTAATTATACGGTCTTCATCTTGCCGTATAGACAATTTTTCAGGTTTCAATGTACCGACCTACTATTACTCAAGGATTATTTCAAGAATATGAATATTTTAATTATAATGTATTTTCGATTTGTAATCAATAAATACCGCGCACACTTCCACGTTTTGTTACCTTTAGATCCCTTAAATGCGGTGCACGAACGCGTACTTCCAGACGATAATGCTGGTTAAATCCTGTGGGTACCCAGCTAAAAAAGAGCTCCCAGCAGTGGAGATCGCGTGTTATTGTGATCTGTGGCTGAGTAAATTCACCTTGAAAGATATCATACCCACCGGAGGCTCTTATGTGCCACTTATCGGTCAAATTCACATTCGCACTTGCCCTGATGTTTGAACGCCTTCTTATATTGAGTGGATTACTTTCATCATAATTAAAATCCCATGATAACGAGATATCCCACGGTACCCCTACCGCCGGTCTGTGGTGATAATCATAATACCGGATATTATTTCCGTATGGATTCATCGGGTAACGCATATCGCTGAAATCATACGGTAATGTTGCATTCGATGAGCCGCCGCGCAGCGATGTACTCATACTGATCCTGAAATTCAGTAATCGTATGAGCGATCCCGTCTCGTTAAATTGGAACCGATCGACGACCCGCCCGAGATTCCGATCAAATGCATAGACCGAAAATGATGCCCCACCGCTTATAGAAAAGTTGCCGACCGACGTTCTAAAGTTTGATGTTATATTACTAAAGTGTAAACTATCTGCTGCAAAGTTATAACCGGTGGAAACATTCAAATTCAATAACTGATGGATACGCTCTTCACCATTATTGTTTGCAGTGTCCGATGGAACTGTCTTCATCTCGAACACATTACCGACAGACATGGAGATCATCTGCTGTTCACCCGACGGAGCTCCAGCGAATGGTTGACCGCCATACCGATTAAATTTTCTTACTTCACCGGTTTCAGGATTTTCAAAATAATCGTAGTACCCCCACCACGTAGATGAAAAATCAGGCCGAAAGTTATAGGATATACTGGGTGTTACCGTATGCCGGAAACCTGTTATGTTACCGATTTGTGGTTGAAAGATTCCATAAATGGTTGTTTGCATTGATATACCGGTATTGAAATGCCGTACCGGGAAAAACCCGCGTTCCGTTCGCGTTGCTTGCACACTGTCAACATCATCCCAATAAAGTTCCTGGCGTTCGGTAAACCACGTTTCGGTATACCGTAAATTCGGTGTATAGGTTATGAATCCTTCCCGCTGTGATGCTGATATATTAATATTATGATTAGCACCTGCGCTGTAATCGGTTACAAGCGTAGTATCAAGCATATTGTCAATCTCTTGTACTTCCTCTTCCGTTACAATATAATTACGCAGATTACTGGAGTAGGTATAGCCAATTAGTTCATACCAGCGATACGCTTCACCGGGCCGACGATCACGCGCATCCCGCCGGAATGGATATGACGTTGTACGGTTAAACGATAGATTCGGCAATATCCAGGTTACCTCATCCGTCTGGATATTATGATCACGGTTCACATTTACTGTCATACTGTTATTTGTTCCTTCCCAGCGCTTGGAGTAAGTAGCATTCGATATGATGTTCTGTGTTAACAATTGATCGAAATCAAGACTGGTTGCCTGATAATACTGACCGGTCATATAATTGAAGTTAACATCAATTCTTGAGGTAGGATCGATCTCCTGACTGTGCCTTACGAACAATTGATAATCCCGCTGTTCAGTTCGCTGGGGATCCCCGGGTTCTCCCTGGTATGTATAGCTTGTCGATGCATTAATAGATCCATCGAAATGATACCGTAACCTGTATCTGAAATCCGCATCGAGTTTCCACCCGCCCTGCGAGTACCAGTCAGCAGTTGTTGCTAAATCCATATAATCATTAATTGCCCAGTAATAGCCGATATTTGTCAGGAACCGTCCGCGCTGGGCTGATTCACCGAAGGTTGGCGTGATGAATCCTGACCGCCGTCCGCTCTGTGCCGGAAAAACTCCAAACGGTATAGCAAAGATAGGAACATCCATTATATAGAGATAAATCGGTGCTGCCGCGACACTGCTTCCCGGTACAACCCGCATTCGCGGACTGAAGAAATGAAAATGAGGGTGCTCCGGATTGTCACACGTTGTGTACCATCCGTCGGCTAAAAAGAGTACATCATTCTCCATCTTCTTAGCCGTTTTACCGTGATAAAATCCCTGTTCTATCTCGGTATCGGTGAGTGTCATTCTGCCGCGGTCCGTCTCAAAATTGTATGCAATTGTATAGCCGTCATACTCTTCCGGTCCGTCGCGCATTATTGGTAAGCCCTCATACAAACTTTTTATTCCTTTTGAAGACGAGAGTGGCTCATCAATAACAGTATCCTTTCGCACACCTTCGGCAAACAACTCAGAGGTATCCCAATCAAATGTTATACGGGCTGCACGAAGTTGCATTTTTTTATAACGGATATCACCTTCGTTATATAATCGCATTTTACGTTCGGGTACCGAATACACTACCGAGTCCCGGGCGGTATAGGTTACGGTAGTATCCACGCCCGTTCTCACATAATCATCTCTGTCAACGATAAGAGTATCGCCTTCTTCGGTTACAAGGGTGTCGATTATCCCTGTTTCCACATCGAGTGTATCGTTACCATTCTCAACAGCAAGCGTGTCCTGGTCAAGGAAAATAAATGCCGACGCAGAAAGATTCAGCGCAGTAACCACGAGTAAAAAAAGAAGAATAAAAATATATCGTTGGATCATACCCTTTTCCTTACATCACTAATCCCGCAGCACCCAATATACCTGCTTGATTTCCGAGTTTTGCCGGCAGTACTTTTGCTATCGGACGAAGCGGTGCCATCACACTTTCCCTGACACGTTTATTCATTGGCTGAAAAACGAGATCGCCTGCCGCCGATATTCCACCACCGACAATCGCTACGTTGAAATTCATTGTATTCATAAACGATGATATTGCAACACCCAATAATTCTCCTGCTTCGGTCATAATATTTTTTGCCGGTTCATCGTCCTGCATCGCAGCATCATACAATATGCGCGGTTCAATTTTTGATGCATCATGATCAACCAACTTCCAGACCAACGAATCCTTTCTGCTTTCCAGGTATTCGGTTGCCCGTGCAGAGAGATACCGTTGGCCGATAAAACTTTCAATGCAGCCAATGTTGCCGCAGTTACAAACAGGTCCGTTATAATCGATTGAGCTATGGCCAAATTCACCCGCACCGCCATGCGGGCCATGGTAAATCGTACTATCCATAATGATACCTCCTCCTATGCCGGTTCCCCATATCACAAACAAAAAATTATCCTCATCTTTACCGGCCCCGAATTTCGATTCGGCCAGCGCAGCAGCATTCGCATCATTTTCAATAAATAATGGTAACCTGTTTCCAAGTTCTGCAACAATAGCATCACGAAGTGGAAACGAGCCCCAGTTTTTAAAATTCGGCGGCGCCTCTACGGTATTACCGTCAAGACTTACCATACCGGGACTGGCAACACCAATTCCGATTATTTCTTTATCTTTTTCCGCTTTTTTAAGTTCACGTATTACTTTCGCAATCTGCCGGGAAACTGCTTCAGGACCTTTTTCAGCATCGGTAGGAGTGGTTACTGTATTGATAATTTTTCCGTCAAATGATACGATTCCGGCTTTGACGGTAGTTCCTCCGAGATCTACTCCGATTACATATTTATTCATGTAGTATTATCGCTTTTTGTTTTTCCAAAGATTATTGAGCCGTTCTTTTAGTGCTGCCTCGCGCCCGTTATCCGTAGGTTTATAATAGATACTTTGCTTGAGTGATTCCGGCAGATAGTCTTGCTCGACAAACCCCTCATTAAAATCGTGTGCGTATTTATATTCGTTTCCGTAATTAAGTTCTTTCATCAAAGCTGTCGGAGCATTTCGCAGATGAAGCGGTACCGGTTCAGCAGGTTTTGTTCGCACGTCGCGCATCGCTTGGTCGATCGCCATATAAGCAGCATTACTCTTCGGAGCTGATGCAAGATAGGTGGCACACTGTGATAAAATGATGCGCGCCTCCGGCATACCTATATAATGTGTCGCGGTGAAACAGTTTGTCGCAACCACAAGGGCAAACGGATCTGCATTACCGATATCCTCCGAGGCGAGAATGACCATTCTCCTTGCAATGAATTTAGGATCTTCACCCCCCTCGAGCATACGGGCCAGCCAATATACCGCCGCATCCGGATCGCTGCCTCTCATACTTTTTATAAATGCTGAGATTATGTTAAAGTGCTCTTCACCGCTTTTATCATGCTTTGCATAACGCTGTTGAAATGCTTCGCTAATATGTTCAGTGGAAATATAGACAGCATCCGTTGAATCTTTTGCTGCCGCAAGTTGCACGGCTGTTTCAAGTCCGTTGAGCATAGACCGGGCGTCACCGCCGGCATGCAGCATGAGAAGATCTCTGTCTTCAATAGTGATGGTGTAAGATTTTAACCACGGGTCGGTTTCCAATGCATGTTCGAGAATGGTATCAAGGTCGCCCTTGGTTAATGACTCAAGCACATACACTCTCGTTCTTGAAAGTAACGGTCCGATCACCTCGAATGATGGATTTTCGGTTGTCGCGCCGATCAATGTTATGATTCCTTCTTCCACCGAATGTAATAACGCATCCTGTTGTGCTTTGTTAAAGCGATGGATTTCATCGATAAAAAGGAGTGACTGCCGGTTTATGGTTTTCAGATTCCGCTCAGCTTTTGTGATTACATTGCGTACATCCTTAACACCCGATGATACTGCATTCAACTGATAAAAATCTGCATCGGAATGCAATGCAATCAAACGGGCAAGCGTTGTTTTTCCCACACCCGGCGGTCCCCAGAAAATGATTGACCAAAGCTGTTTTTGCTCGAGCATCAATCGGAGCGGTTTACCCTCACCGATTATATGATGCTGACCGACAAACTCATCAATTGTTTTCGGGCGAACCCGTTCCGCAAGCGGTGCCGTGGCTGCTTGTCTATTCCCGGTCGATGTTTTTTGTTCTTGAAAAAGATCCATAAATAAAAAAACCAACAAACCCGTTATACGAGTCGATGCCGCCGGGAATGTTGGTTTGACTCTTTACAATGTTTTTATTCTATAGCTTAGTTTGAAATTATTCCTCTGCAATACGATACACCGTCTCGCCGCTTCGAATCATACCATATCGTTCACGAGCAATTTTTTCAATGAACGCGTCATCCTGTGCAACCTGTTCGAGTTTTTCACGCAGATGCTCGGTTTCCGCTTCCGCCTCTTTTATTTGTTCGGTCATGTGCTGCTTTTCAATTTCAAGGTTGACACGTTGAATTACTCCTCGATTACCGAACAAAATAAACCCGAGTATAACCGCAACTATTCCAACTTTCCATAATCCCCCACGCCGTAACAAACGTGGAAGCGATTGTCGCAATAATCGCACACCGGGCTTTTTCTTTCGAAGGTAAACGTCACTCATTATTGAAAAATACTAACTTAGGGTTTTATTTGCAAGCAATACCTTAACTCGGCAAAGCATTTTTTACTATTCGTGAACAAAGTTCTTTGTACTCTATTCCGGCCGCTCTGGCGGCTTTCGGGACGAGACTTGTATCGGTCATTCCCGGAATAGTATTTACTTCCAGGCAAAACAATTCACCTGCATCGCTATACCGGAAATCCACCCGTCCAAATCCTTTACACCCGAGTAGTGTAAATGCTTTTTCTGCCACATCCTGTATTTTTTTGGATTCTTCATCATCAAGCGGAGCCGGTACCAGATATTCGGTCATACCGGGAGAATATTTATTTTTATAATCGTAATATCCTTCTTTCGGGCAAATTTCGATCACCGGCAACGGTTGTTCATCCAAAATTGAAACGGTAAGTTCACGACCCGGCACGTACATTTCAAGTAATATGGTCTCTGAATAGCGGAATGCTGCATTAATGGCATTATACAAATGTTCCTGATCTTGTATAATCGCCAATCCGACTGTTGATCCCTGATCGACGGGCTTTACCACAACAGGATACCCGAATTGTCGGTCGATTTCCCTGTTTATATAATCCGGATCATAGTTTTTGTAAAGTGTAACCCAGGGGGGAGTCGGAATCCCTCCATCCCGGAAAATTCGCTTCGAAATCAGTTTATCCATTGCCAGTGTACTTGCGAGAACACCTGATCCTGTATAGGGGAGTCCTCTGAATTCAAGCAATGATTGTATTTTACCATCCTCGCCCCACGTTCCGTGTAAGGCAATAAATGCAAGCTCAGCATCTTCCGGAATAGCATTATTAACCGCCTCTATATAATTTCGGGACGAAAAACCAAACGACCCATTCAACTTCGGTGGTTCGCTTTTTATTGAGATCGAGAATAATTCTTTCTCATCCGGCTGATGTGCACCATACGCAGGGTCGACAACAACAACCTCGTAATTAGTTGCCCGTAAAGCATTTGTCACATTTTTGCCGGATACCAAAGAGACTTCACGCTCCGGTGAAATACCACCGCATAATAAAGCTATTTTCAATTTTAATAATTCCTTCCAGTACGAGGTATAAACATCGCTTTAAGAGTTCCTGCTAACTTCTCTATATAACTACATTTTAGACGAAAATCAACTATTACCATACCTCCACTTTCCTTTGGCATAGTATTTGTAATTTTAAGGGATATGTGAGAAATATCCGCAGTAATGCATATTTGTTATTAAAATTGATTATAAACAGTTCCATTTTTTTAATTTTTGGAGAATATATACATGTCAAGACTCAAGGTTACTATAGACGGCAACAATGCTGCCGCACATATTGCGCATAAAACAAACGAGGTTATTGCCATCTACCCCATTACTCCTTCGTCTGATATGGGTGAATGAATGGGCAGACCATTGGTCAGCAGAGGGAAAAAAGAACATCTGGGATACCATTCCCACCGTTATCGAGATGCAAAGTGAAGGTGGGGCCGCCGGTGCATTACACGGTGCCTTACAATCCGGATCATTAGCAACAACTTTCACCGCATCACAGGGATTGCTCCTGATGATCCCGAATATGTATAAAATCTCCGGCGAGCTTACCCCGACGGTATTTCACATTGCAGCCCGTTCATTAGCCTCACAGGCGCTTTCAATATTCGGGGATCACAGTGACGTTATGTCTACCCGGCAAACCGGTTGGGCACAAATATCCTCAAACAACCCGCAGGAAGTAATGGATCTGGCTCTCATTGCACAGGCAGCAACACTTGAGTCGCGTGTACCGTTTCTTCATTTCTTTGACGGTTTCAGAACATCCCACGAAGTAAGAAAAATCGAACAGCTTTCAGATGATGATATCAGGGCAATGATTAATGATGAACATGTCTTTGAACACCGGCGTCGTGCCCTTTCGCCCGATAATCCGGTACTTCGTGGTTCAGCACAGAATCCTGACGTGTATTTCCAGGGAAGAGAAACAGTCAATACATTTTATCTGCAAACACCAAAGATCGTTCAAAACGCAATGGACAGGTTTGCTAAACTTGTCGGCAGACAATACAAGTTGTTTGAATACTTTGGCAGCCCTGAAGCCGAGCGAATTATTGTTCTTATGGGATCCGGTTCGGATACGGCTGAGGAGACAGTTGAATATTTGCAGAATCAGAATGAAGATGTCGGGATTGTTAAAGTAAGACTATTCCGGCCGTTCTCAATTGAACATTTCATGGATGCGATACCGAAAACAGTTAAATCAATTGCAGTGCTCGACAGAACGAAAGAACCCGGCAGCATCGGCGAACCGCTTTATCAGGATGTCGTGACTGCATTTACCGAGGCACTCGATGGCGATGATGCCAAGTTTAAATCACTACCTACGATCATAGGCGGACGTTACGGATTATCTTCAAAAGAGTTCACACCGGCTATGGTCAAGGCAGTATTTGATGAACTGAAAAAATCCCGTCCGAAAAATCATTTCACTGTCGGTATTATCGACGACGTAACAAAGACCAGTCTCGAGTTCGACCCTGAGTTCGACATCGAACCGGAAGAAACAATTCGTGCTATGTTCTTCGGTCTTGGCGCAGACGGAACGGTCGGAGCAAATAAGAACTCGATTAAGATCATCGGTGAGGAGACAGATAACTACGCACAGGGTTATTTCGTTTACGACTCGAAAAAATCTGGTTCGATGACGACGTCACATCTTCGGTTCGGTAAAAAGCCAATCAAGTCGACATATCTTATCAGCAAAGCAAACTTTATTGCCTGTCACCAGGAAGTTTTCCTAGAGAAACTTGATATGCTGAAGTACGCTGTTAAGGGTGCAACATTCCTCGTCAACACCCATCACCCGCAAGATAAAGTGTGGGATACACTGCCACGACAGGTGCAGGAAGAAATAATTGAAAAAAATATCAAGTTGTATGTAATCGACGGGTATAAAGTTGCTCGTGAGACCGGTATGGGCGGCCGTGTTAATACAATCATGCAAACCTGCTTCTTTGCAATCTCGGGAGTACTTCCGAAAGATGAAGCGATTGCAAAGATAAAAGATGCAATCAAGAAAACATACGGCAGTAAAGGCGATGAAGTAGTTCAGATGAACTTTAATGCGGTGGATAAAGCGGTAGAAAACTTACACGAAGTCGAGATCCCCGATAAAGTTACCAGCACCATCGAGAAACCGCCCGTTGTACCTGAAAATGCACCGGACTATGTCAAAGATTTCACGGCAAGAATAATTGAAGGTAGAGGCGATACATTACCGGTAAGCAAAATGCCTATCGACGGTACGTTCCCAACTGCAACGGCCCGATGGGAAAAGAGAAATATTGCAACGGAGGTACCGGTCTGGGATCCCGATGTATGTATCCAGTGCGGTAAATGTGTCATTGCGTGTCCGCACGCTACGATCAGGCAAAAAGTGTACGATCCGAAACATCTTGAGGATGCACCTGAGACATTTAAATCGACTGATTACCGCGGCCGGGAATTCCCCGATATGAAGTATACTCTTCAGGTAGCAGTTGAAGATTGTACCGGTTGTGTACTGTGTGTTGAAGTATGTCCGGCAAAGAATAAAAAAGAAACACGACTTAAAGCAATCAATATGCAGCCACAGTATCCGCTGCGTGAACAGGAACGTGAGAACTGGGACTTTTTCCTTAAGATACCTGAAATCGATCGAAGGCAAGTCAAGATCGATACAATCAAAGGTTCACAGTTCCTCGAGCCGTTATTTGAATTCTCTGGCGCCTGCGCAGGATGCGGTGAAACACCATATGTGAAACTGGTAAGCCAGTTGTACGGCGACCGGATGCTCGTTGCAAATGCTACCGGATGTTCGTCGATTTACGGCGGCAACCTCCCGACCACCCCATGGACAAAAAATAAAGACGGGCTCGGCCCCACATGGTCTAACTCCCTGTTCGAGGATAATGCCGAGTTTGGACTCGGTATGCGCCTCTCAATCGACAAGAACCAGGAGTTTGCTCGTGAGCTGTTGGAAACATTACGATCCGACATCGGTGACGAACTTGTAGATGCGATTCTCAATAACGAGCAAAAAGACGAAGCGGATATTTACGAGCAACGTCAGAAAGTTGAAGATCTCAAGAAGAAACTTGAAAAGATCGATAAACCGAAGGCGAAACAATTACTGAACATTGCAAATTACCTTGTCAAGAAGAGCGTATGGATCATGGGTGGCGACGGCTGGGCATACGATATCGGTTACGGCGGATTGGATCACGTGCTGGCTTCGGGTAAGAATGTGAACATTCTCATCCTTGATACGGAGGTATATTCCAATACCGGAGGACAGATGTCGAAGTCCACACCGCGTGCCGCAGTTGCTAAGTTCGCTGCAAGCGGTAAACCGCTACCGAAGAAAGACCTCGGACTGATCGCAATGACATATCGTGATGTCTATGTTGCAAAGATCGCGATGGGAAGCAACGATGTTCACACCGTGAAGGCAATCATAGAAGCAGAAAAATTCGACGGCCCATCGGTGATCATAGCATACAGCCATTGCATTGCACATGGTATCAACATGGCGAAAGGAATGGATAATCAGAAAGCAGCAGTAGACTCAGGACACTGGCCGTTGTACAGATATAATCCGGATAACCGGAAGGAAGGCAAGAAAGCATTGTCAGTCGATTCGAAGCCGCCGAAAATACCGTTTGAAAAGTTTGCCTATATGGAAACTCGTTTCAAGATGCTCACCAAGAGCCATCCCGAAGCGGCAAAGAAACTTATCAAGCTTGCCCAGGAGGATGTTGAATACGGTTACCATCTCATCGAAAAGATGGCCGATATACTCGACGGTAAAAAGAACGGACAAAACGGTAATCAATAACAAACGGAATTTTCAATACAACGAGGCAATATATGGACTTAACAACAAAGTATCTCGGACTTACATTAAAAAATCCAATTGTACCATCGGCGTCTCCGCTGGCAAATGAAATTGCCAATATAAAAAAAATGGAAGATGCAGGGGCAGCAGCGGTGGTATTAGAGTCATTGTTTGAAGAACAAATAAGACATGAGTCAAAAGAACTTGACCACTATTTGCAATTTGGTGCTGAGAGCTTTGCTGAAGCGATTACATATTTTCCGCAGGCAAGCGATTACCGGATCGGTCCGGAGGAATATCTTGAACATATTTCAATGGCCAAAGAAGCAGTCGACATCCCCATCATAGCGAGCCTAAACGGTGTCACCGTCGGTGGTTGGATTGATTATTCCAGAAAGATGGAACAGGCCGGAGCCGACGCACTGGAATTAAACATCTATTATATTCCTACAAGCCCGAAACTTTCGGGAGTTGAGGTTGAGAATCTGTATCTTGATATTCTCAAGGCAGTTAAGGCAGCTGTTAAAATTCCGGTTGCTATGAAGCTGAGTCCGTTCTTCAGCTCGCTTTCTCATTTCACACGGCGGCTCGATGAAAACAATGTGGATGGTCTGGTATTATTCAATCGTTTCTATCAACCGGATATCGATCTGGATGAACTTGAAGTGATACCGAATGTCATTCTCAGCACACCGCAAGCGATGCGCTTGCCGCTTCGCTGGATTGCTATTCTGTATGGCAGGATCAAAGCCGATCTCGCAGGAACAAGCGGTATTCACACTGCTGCAGATGTTATAAAGATGCTGATGGTCGGTGCAAACGTCACGATGATGTGCTCGGCATTGCTTCGTAACGGGATACCGCATATATCAACTGTGTTGAACGGATTGCAGGCGTGGATGGAAGAAAATGAATATGATTCGGTTAACTTGATGCAGGGAAGTATGAGTCAGAAAAATGTTTCGGACCCCTCATCGTTTGAACGTGCGAATTATCAGAAAGCACTACAAAGCTATAGACCTAATGTATAACATCCTTCTATTTGCCTGCCATCAATCGATGGCAGGCAAGTAATTAACGGGATACTACTTATGAGACGAACAGTTCAATCACAAATGAATGATATCCTTCGGCGAGTCGGGAAAGCCGATATCGGTTTTTTACAGGAAGAAGCTGAAACGTATATTTGTGCGCTCTGCGATATGGAACGCAAACCCTGTGAAATTCATGCCGGTACAAAATGCGCAACAATGATACGTGAAGGAACGGAGCTCGAACTTCTCCGGCAGGCCGACAAAGAGCAATTGAGTGAGACATATGGTCATTGCATTGCATGTGGAGAGCAAATTTCTCATGCAATTCTTGCACAAAATCCTCTTGCAGAGTTGTGTCACGTATGTAACACTTCTCCAAGACGGGTCTCAGCTTAACAATTGAAAACGTCCAGTGGCAACGACATGCATGTCGTACTTGTACTCAATCCCGGTTCAACTTCGACTAAACTCGCTGTATATAATGGCACAAAACAAACTGCAGCGGATACTATAACACATCCCTCCGAAACACTAAAAAAATACAAACACATCTGGGATCAATTCGATTTTCGCCTGGAAGAAATACGTGCGTGGATACGTGAGCAGTCCATACAACCGGATGCAATCGCAGCTATGGGAGGTTTATTAAAACCTGTTACGGGCGGAATATATAAAGTGAATCAAACGATGCTGAATGATGCACGCAGCAACTATCAGGGTGAACATCCCTCGAACCTCGGTTGTGCACTCTCTCACGAACTTGCAATAGAATTCAGATGCGATGCGTACATTGTCGATCCGGTATCGGTAGACGAGTTCGAACCGCTTGCCCGGTATTCAGGTCATCCACATATAGAGCGCCGGACTCTTTCTCACGCACTTAATATTCATGCAACAGCCCGAAGAATCGCAGACGAACTGAACATTCCCCTGGATACATCATCATTTATTATCGCACACCTTGGCGGAGGTATTTCAATTGCACCTGTTAAAGGTGGTAAGATCATCGACGTCAACGATGCATCGAGCGACGGACCTTTCTCACCCAACAGAACGGGTGGTTTGCCGCTGCAGCCGTTCATTTCCCTCTGTTACTCGGGAAAATACACCGATCACGAAATCCGCACGATGGTTATGGGAAAAGGTGGATTAATTGCCTATCTTGATACTGCATCGGCAGAGGAAATAGAGAAAAGAATTGCCGAAGGAGATACCAAAGCAAAAGAAATATACGAGGCGATGGCATATCAGATTGCAAAGGAAATAGGTGCGATGGCGACAGTGCTGCATGGAAAAGTTCACGCTGTCGTTCTTACCGGTGGTCTGGCTGCTTCAAAGATGCTGACCGGCTGGATAACCGAACGCATTAAATTCATCGCCGATGTAAAGATTTATCCCGGTGAAAACGAGATGGATGCGCTGGCGTCGGCGGTTACCAGAGTTCTTAACGGCACCGAAACGGTTAAAGAATATATGTAAGCGCCAAATTATTTTGGCGCTATGGTGAAAATAATTTCGTCAATACATCACAAGACCAAAGTAACTATAGTACAATCACACAACCATGAAAACTCCCATTTACACATTCGAACAACTTATGACTGCGGCGGCGGAGCTTCCCGAAAAGAAAGTCGCCCTCATTTTTGCCAGCAATGCAGAAACATTCAAAGCGATCGTCGAAGCGCAGGAGAAGCTCAACATACACTGCCTCGTAAGCGGCAATCGCGAAACGAT
>SL_3KL_010_SEDDRAFT_10000107_pt1 | contig 53324 bp, 46 predicted proteins | sample SodLakKL_010_SED_2_FD_10381 | JGI IMG/M metagenome (IMG submission 10381)
TGAAACTGAACCAGGTCGTCAAGGAGTTCCCTGACAATGAATTTCCGCTGTTCCTGGGCGGACCGGTACATCCTGAACGGCTTTTCTATGTGCATACTCTGGGCGATAAAGTACCGGGCAGTATTGAGGTCATACCCGGCCTGTATTGGGGTGGTGATATCGAAAAGATCATGGACCTGATCAAACTCAACCTGGTCACTCCTGAAGATGTGCGTTTTTTTATTGGTTATGCCGGATGGGAATCCAAACAGCTGGACACCGAAATGAAGGAAAAATCATGGGTGGTCACCCAGTGCAGCCTGGAAACAGTGATGGAGCGGCACCCGGAAAAACTTTGGAGCAACATGCTGAAGGAAATGGGTAACGATTATGCCATCTGGGCCAACTTTCCGTCGGACCCCATCCTGAACTGAATCCTGTGAGGGATACTGTTCTGCATCTCAAGAATTACTGGTCTCTGCGTCTCAAGAATTACTGACCTGCTCATAAAGAATATGGGCCGGCATATTTCCTGTTTTTCACTGACCAAATACCAGGGAGATCACCTGATTCGGTTTAACCGTTTCTCCTTTGATGATGCAGTGGGCCTGCAAATAATAGTTTTCTCGTTCTTTTAGCCTGGTTTTGATGAGTTCCAGCAATTCCTCCCCCTTGTATCCGCTGACCATGGGTCTTTCCCTGCGTGCAAATTCAAGCCGGTGCGCCAGGCTTAGCGGACTCATTTTCAGGTAGACGGTTTTTCCTGCTGCTTTCATGAATTCCATGTTGTCATAAAAACAGGGTGTCCCTCCCCCGGTGGCAATAACTCCTTCGGATATTTCCAAAGTCTTGTGAAGCACCTTCTTTTCCAGTTCCCTGAAAGCCGCCTCACCCTCCCTGGCAAACAATTCCGGCACGGTAAGTCCCGACTCGGCTTCCACGGCATCGTCAAGGTCCAGAAAGGAGTATTCCAGCTTCCTGGCCAACCGCTTTCCGAAGGAACTTTTTCCGCATCCCATAAACCCGATCAGGTAAATCCGCATCACTATTCTTTCTGGCAAAAGTATGGCAAAAAAGGCAAAGGCAAACCATTTCAGCGGAAAAACGCCTATCTTTGACTGCTATGACAAAAATCGTAACAGTGATCGGAGCAAGGCCGCAATTCATAAAAGCGGCCCCTGTCAGCAAAGCCATCAGTGACACAGAAGGCCTGGTGGAATACCTGGTTCACACCGGGCAGCATTTTGACGACAATATGAGCCAGGTATTTTTCAACCAGATGGGCATTCCAAAGCCGGATAAACAACTGAACATTCACAGTATGTCGCATGGGGCCATGACAGGCCGGATGACGGAAGAGATTGAAAAGATCCTGATTAAGGAACAACCCGACTGGGTAATGGTTTACGGTGATACCAACTCTACCCTGGCCGGCGCACTGGCAGCAATCAAGCTGCATATCCCTGTGGCCCACGTGGAAGCCGGCCTCCGCTCCTTCAACATGGAAATGCCCGAAGAAATTAACCGGATACTGACCGACAGGATCAGCCGGTTGCTGTTTTGCCCAACGCTGACTGCTGAAGAAAATCTGAAGAAAGAAGGGTTTGACCACTTTCCCTGCCACGTGTTTACCACAGGTGATGTAATGTATGATGCCGCCCTGTTTTTCAGGGGAAAAGCAACTGCACCCAGGGGGGTCAGCATACCGAGACATTTTGTACTCGCTACGGTACATCGCCAGGAAAACACCGACACCCCTGAAAACCTTCACAACATCATCGCGGCACTGAATGAGATCTCCTCTCAGATTCCTGTAGTGTTCCCGGTGCATCCGAGAACAGCCAAAATCCTTGAGGAAAACCCAGGTATGCTTTCAGAAAACGTGGTGACCACCTCTCCGCTGGGTTACCTGGAGATTATTTACCTGCTGGAGCATTGCCGGATGGTATTAACCGACAGTGGCGGGCTCCAGAAGGAAGCCTACATTTTCCAAAAACCCTGTATCACCCTGCGGAAGGAAACGGAATGGACTGAGTTGGTGGAACTTGGATGCAATATGCTGGCAGGCAGTGACATCAGGCGTATACGGGCGGCCTTTTCCCACTTTATGGTTCATAAGGTTAAATTCACTGAAGGGTTATACGGAAAAGGAAATGCCTCAGCGGTAATCGCCGAGGCATTCCGTGATATCAAATAATCCGGCAGAGCTCCCGGCCAGCCGGGCAATCCAGCCTGGCCGGAGTACCCGGGCGGCGAAAACCCAAACGGCCTATACGTACCCCTGGGCGATCATGGCATCTGCCACTTTTACAAATCCGCCGATATTGGCACCTTTCACATAATTCACATAATCCCCCTCTTTACCAAATTTCATGCAGGTATTGTGAATATTGATCATGATGTTGTGAAGCCGCTGATCCACCTCTTCGCGTGTCCAGGCCATCCGCAGGGCATTCTGACTCATTTCAAGGCCTGAAGTGGCCACGCCGCCGGCATTGGCTGCCTTTCCGGGTCCATAAAGAATCTTATTTTCCAGGAACACTTCCACAGCTTCAGGTGTAGATGGCATATTGGCCCCTTCTGATACGCATATACATCCGTTTTTCACCAGGGCTTTGGCTTCTTCCTCATTGAGCTCATTTTCGGTAGCACACGGAAGGGCAATCTCACATTTCTCCATCCACGGACGGGAAACACCCTCCACGTATTTTGCTCCAAACTCATCAGCATATTCACGAATCCGGCCCCGCTTAATGTTTTTCAGGTTCTGGACATACGCCAGTTTCTCTGAGTCAATGCCGTCCTTGTCATAAATGTATCCGCTGGAATCGGACAATGTGACCACTTTGCCACCAAGTTCTATGATCTTTTCGGTCGCGAACTGCGCCACATTCCCGGATCCGCTGATCGCCACCGACTTGCCTTTAATCTCCTCATTGATGGTTGCAAGCATCTCCTGAGCGAAGTAAACCGTTCCGTAACCGGTTGCCTCCGGCCGGATCAGGCTTCCGCCGTATTCAAGACCTTTGCCTGTAAATACCCCTGTAAACTCATTGCGAATACGTTTATACTGTCCGTACATAAAGCCAATCTCACGGCCTCCAACGCCGATGTCGCCGGCAGGAACGTCAGTATCAGGTCCGATATGGCGATAAAGTTCCGTCATCAGGCTCTGGCAGAAGCGCATTACTTCTTCATCCGATTTTCCTTTCGGATCAAAGTCAGATCCGCCTTTACCCCCGCCCAGCGGCAAGGATGTCAGACTGTTCTTAAAAACCTGCTCGAAAGCCAGAAATTTGAGCACACCGAGGTCTACCGTCGGGTGAAAGCGCATCCCTCCCTTATAGGGGCCGATGGCACTGTTCATCTCTATACGATAGCCCCTGTTGATCTGCACCTCTCCTTTGTCATCAATCCATGGTATACGGAAAATGATTACCCGCTCGGGCTCGATCATTCGTTCGAATACTTTGACAGCCTTGTACTTGGGATTCTCATCCAGGAAAGGGAGAATGGTTTCAGCGACCTCCTTTACGGCCTGATGAAAAGCCTTTTCCGAAGGATTCTTTGTCTCTACTAAATCCATGAATTTTTTTACTGTAGCGTCCATTGTTTTGGGTTTAATGAATGAATAACTGACAATACGAAACAATGTTAGGGCATTTTCAGGGGGAATCATCTAAAATGCAAAAACAAATTTTTATTGGTTTATCCTTGTATATGTCAGATATTTTTATATAAACGCTGGCTATAATTTCCGGAGTTTAATATTAGATAAAACATCCGTTGATACCTTCGCAGAAATTTGTATTTTCATGGGCATAATTGTTATCATTGCATCCATGAAGGGAAAAACAAATATACCCACCCCACAGGAGGACAAAGCCTACTCACCGGCACCCTCTGAACAATCGCTGACCATCAGCCAGGATGAAATTCAAAAGCTGCTGCGCGAAAAAAAAGAACGCCTGAAGGAATTGGGTGCCATCCACCACACGACCAATATCCTGAAAGAGGACAAGCCTGTTGAGGAAATGCTTCAGCAAATTGCAAAGGTTCTTCCACCGGCGTGGCAGCATCCCGAAGATGCGGTGGCCCGGATCAAATATGGCGACAAGGTATTTGTCAGCAAATCAAAATTTGAGGAAACCTCATGGGTGCAACGCAAAACATTTGAAACCATTGACGGCAGCGAAGGTGCCATTGAGGTTTTTTACCAGAAGGAATACCCTGAAGAGGAGGAAGGTCCGTTTTTCATCGAAGAACGCCAGTTGATCAATAACCTGAGCAGCCTGATCACAGGTCACCTGAATACCCGGATCGGGAAAGAGTTGCTGCAGAAGGAAAAGCCCTCCAGGCAGGAAACAGACACCCTGCCCGCGGAAAGGTCACACTCCGCCATGAGCCGGCGGCTTTTGCAGAAATTTCTCAACAAGCACAATTCCGACCGCGACATTTACCACGACCTCATGCAGTACAAGGTTCGTGAGATCCTCCTTGTGGCCAACCTTTACGACGCCTATATCATTGAAGAGGAAGGCCGGTTTTTTGAGCAGGTTACAGGTGAATACCATCAGCTGAACCTATCCTCCGCCCCCCGTATCACTGGCGTGTCTACCCCCGAGGAAGCCCTGGAGAAATTACAGGAAAAACATTTTGACATGGTGATCGTCATGATGGGGGTGGAAAAATCAACGCCCATTCAGCTAAGCCGCATCATCAAACAGATATACAACAACATCCCCATTTTTATGTTGCTGAACAATAACAGCGACATTGCCCTGTTCGAGGATGGGAAAAAGCCGATCACCTCCATTGATAAGGTGTTTGTGTGGAACGGTGACTCCAAGGTTTTCCTGGCCATGGTAAAGTACAATGAAGACAAAGTGAATGTGGGAAACGACACGAAAATAGGCATGGTACAAGTGATCCTGCTGGTGGAAGATTCAGCAAAGTACTATTCCCGGTACCTTCCCATATTGTACTCCATTGTGATCGAACAAACCCAGCACCTGATTGAGGAAGTAAATACCGATGAGCTCTACAAGCTTCTCAAAATGCGGGTAAGGCCGAAAATTTTGCTTGCTTCCACCTATACAGAAGCCATAAATCTGTTCAACCAATACAAAGACAACCTGCTTTGCCTTATTTCGGATGTGAAATTTGAGAAGGATGGTGAAATGGATAACCGGGCAGGACTGAAACTGATGGAGTATGCCAAGCAATCTACCCCAAACCTTCCAACGGTGCTACAGTCTTCAGACCCGGAAAACGCCAGTGAAGCCTATAAGCTGCAAAGTACTTTCATTAACAAAAACTCTGACACCCTTAAACAGGATCTGCAGAGTTTCATCAACTATTATCTGGGGTTCGGGCACTTCATTTACAAAGATGAAACCGGTCGGCGCGAAATCGCCGTGGCCCGTTCCATGAAAGAATTCCGCACCCACCTGAAGACCATCCCGGAAAAATCACTGCTCTATCATGCGAAAAAAGATCATTTTTCACATTGGCTCATGGCCAGGGGTGAAATTCAGATCGCACGACGCATCAAACCACTGAGAGTGGATGATTTCAAATCATCCGGCAGCCTGCGCCACTACCTGATCGATGTCATTGACGAATGCATCCATGACAAGCAACGTGGAAAGGTGATCAATTACGAAGAATCTGCCCTGCTTGACGACACCAATATTGTAAGTATGTCACCGGGCTCACTGGGAGGTAAAGGGCGTGGACTGGCATTTATCAATATGATCATCAACAGCTTTGATTTCAATGAACTGGTGCCCGATATCCGGATCTCCACCCCGCGCACTTCCATCATCGGTACCGAAGAATTTGAGCGTTTTATTCACAACAACGACCTGTATAACAAAATATACGGCGAAACGGATTATGACAAGATAAAAGCCCTTTTCCTGGGCGGACACCTGACCCCCACCCTGCGCAAACGTCTTAAAACATACCTTTCAGTAAACCAGAAACCATTGGCCATACGGTCATCCAGTTTGTTTGAGGATTCATTGATGCAGCCATTTGCCGGAATTTTCGATACCTTTTTGCTCCCAAACAAACATCCCGACCCTGATGTGCGGCTAAAACAGACCATGGACGCCATCAAACTGGTATACGCCTCCATATTCTCACCCACAGCCCAGTCTTATTTCAGGGCCGTGAATTATAAAATCGAGGAGGAAAAAATGGCCGTGGTGATTCAGGAAGTGGTGGGCCACGAGTATGAAAGGTTTTTTTATCCGCACATCAGTGGTGTTGCACAGTCTTATAATTTTTATCCTTATTCCTATATGAAACCGGAGGAGGGTTTTGCCTCCATAGCCATGGGCCTGGGCAAATATGTGGTGGAGGGAGAAAAGACTTATCGGTTCTCCCCGGTTCACCCTCAGTTGGAGATGTATACCCCGAAAGAGTTGTTCAAAAATTCACAGGTTCATTTTTATGCCGTGGATCTGGACAAGAAAGAGTTGAATTTGCTCGAGGGAGAGGATGCCGGACTTACCAAGCTGGAGATCGAGCAGGCAGAGAAACACGGTACGCTGAAACATTGCGCATCGGTATACGATATCAACAGTGAGCGGACCATCCCCGGAATTACAAATGCAGGCCCCCGCGTGGTCAATTTTGCCAACATCCTCAAGTACGACTACATTCCGCTGGCCAAATCAATTGAAACCATCCTCGATATTATTTCCGAATCAATGGGAACGCCCATTGAGATGGAATTTGCCATTGACCTGAACAAAGACAGGGAAGGACAAGCTACTTTCTATTTACTACAGATCAAACCCCTGATCAAGAACATCATTGAAGCCGACATCAATATTGACAATATCGACAATGAACGCCTGTTGCTCTACAGTGAGAACGGCATGGGCAACGGGCGGATCAAAGGACTTCAGGACGTAGTGTTTGTGGACCCGGATCGCTTCGACAAACTGAAAACTGAAAAGATCAGGGACGAAATCGATGAGATCAACGCCAGCCTCGCTAAAAAAGGCAGAAAGTATATCCTGGTCGGACCGGGAAGATGGGGAACACGCGATCGTTTTATCGGCATCCCGGTAAACTGGTCACAAATATCCAATGCACGCATCATTGTGGAAGTGAGTATGGAAGACTTTCCCCTTGATGCATCCCTGGGCTCCCACTTTTTCCATAACGTGATATCCATGAATGTGGGCTATTTCTCCGTGAAGCACAATGACCTGATCGATTACATTGACTGGGAAATAATTAAAGATGCCCGCATCATCAATGAAAAAAAATACGTAAAACACATCCGTTTCAATAAGCCGCTGGAAGTGATCATGGACGGAAAAAAGCGGGCCGCCCTGATCTATCACCAGGAAAACGGAACCAATAAACAAGTAAGCGACAAAGAATGACGACCGAACAATCAAAATACCAATACGACGAAAAATTCGCGACCGACACCTATGAGTTCAAGGAGATATCCTACGAAGATCTGATGCAGAAACGCATTATCAATGTGTTGCTTATATGCAGTAACTATGATGCTTTTATGCTGGAGGAGGACGGCCGGATCAATGAAAAGATTTTCCTGGAGTACACCTCCAAAAACCTTCGTTACCCCCCTCAGTTTACCCAGGCAAGCTCTTCCGAGGAGGCCTTTCGCAAACTGGAGGAAAAGGATTACGACCTGGTGATCACCATGCTCAACGTCGGCAGGATCGACTGCTTTGAAATGGCCAAAAAAGTTAAGAAACGCCACCCCGGAATTCCCATCGTGGTATTGACCCACTTTTCCAGGGAGGTATCCCTTAAGCTTCGAAATGAAGACCTGAGTTCCATCGATTACGTATTCAGCTGGCTTGGTAACGCGGGGCTGCTGCTGGCCATCATCAAGCTGCTGGAAGACAGGATGAATGCCGATTTCGACATCGAGAAAGTGGGCGTACAGGGCATCCTGCTGGTGGAAGACTCGGTCCGGTATTATTCCTCCTACTTGCCCACCATTTACAAGGTGATCTTTGACCAGACCAATGAGTTGATGACAGAAGGGCTCAATGAGCACCGGAAAACTCTCAGAATGCGTGCCCGCCCGAAGATCCTGCTGGCCAAATCCTATGATGAGGCTTTGGCGCTGTACAGGAAATACAAAGACAATCTTTTGGGGATTATTTCGGATATCAGCTACCACAAGGGCGGCAAAAGGGATAACCAGGCCGGGGTCAAGCTGGCCACCCACGTTCGCAGGAAGAACAGTCAGATACCCATCCTGCTGCAGTCATCTGAAAAATGGGATGCAACCATCAACAAAAACATTGATGTCAGTTTTATCAACAAATACTCCAAAACACTGCTCATCGAGCTCAAGCACTACATTAAGGAAAATTATGGCTTTGGTGATTTTGTGTTCAAGAATAAAGATACCGGTATGGAGCTTGGCAGGGCCAACAACCTTCACTCCCTGCAGGTAAAAATTACCCATGCCGACCCAAAGGTCCTGGAATACCATGTTTCCAACAACCATTTCTCCAGGTGGCTCAAGGCAAGGGCCCTGTTTTCCATAGCCAATGTGTTTGCCCAAAAAAGCCGGGACGATTTCAATAATGTGGAAGAAATCAGAAGCTACCTGATCGACACCATTGCCAATTACCGCCGCACAAAAGGGCGTGGCATCATTGCCAGTCATCTTGACGAATACGCGGTTTTCACCAGGCTGGGCGACGGGCAGCTGGGGGGTAAGGCACGCGGACTGGCTTTCATTGACTCTGTGATTAACAAACACAAGATCATGAACCTCTGGGAGGGTGTAAGTTTATCCATCCCCCGTACCGTGGTGCTGACCACTGATATCTTTGATGAATTCATGGAGGAAAATGAACTCTATGATTTTACGCTCTCTGACGTAAGCGATGACGAAGTACTCAATCGCTTTGTCCAAAGCAAGAGTCCGTCCAGGATGCGCTCCTACATCAGGGAGATCGTCGACTTTTTCAAATCACCGCTTGCTGTCAGGTCATCCAGCTTGCTGGAGGACAGCCATTACCAACCCTTTGCCGGCGTATACTCCACTTACATGATCCCCAACAATCATCACGACCGGAACGTGTGTATACAGCAATTGGACCAGGCCATCAAAAGTGTTTACGCATCCGTTTTTTACGGTGAGAGCAAAGCCTATATCGAAGCCACTTCCAATGTCATTGATGAGGAAAAAATGGCCGTGGTGATCCAGGAATTGTCTGGCCGGTCTTACGACAATATGTTTTATCCCACCATTTCAGGGGTTGCCCGTTCGGTAAACTTCTACCCCATCGAACCCGAAAGGTATGAAGACGGGGTAGCCAATATTGCATTCGGACTGGGGAAAACCATTGTGGATGGCGGGGTTTCCTTCCGTTTTTCGCCCAAACATCCGCAGCAGGCACTACAACTGGCCAATACAGACATTGCACTGCGCGATAGTCAGCGGGAGTTTTACAGCCTGAATATGGATCCGGAGAAATACCATCCGGCAGTGGACGATTCTGTAAGCCTGCATAAGCTCAGGATCCGCAACCTGAAGGGCTCCTCTTCACTCAAATATGTGGCCTCAACTTACGATTACGAAGATCAGATCATCCGTGACGGACTCTATGAAGGAGGAACCCGGATTATTACCTTTGCCAATGTGTTGAAACACGGTTCTTTCCCCCTGGCTGACATCCTGAATAAGTTACTCCGCATCGGGCAAAAGGAAATGAACAACCAGGTGGAGATTGAATTTGCCGTCAGCCTGGATGTGCCCAAAGGGGAAAAACAACAGTTTCACTTCCTGCAGATCCGTCCGGTGGTTGAAACACAGGAGAAAAATCAGGTCAAACTCAGTGCTCACAAAAAAAGCTCCACCATCGTAATCAGTCACAACGCACTCGGCAATGGCATCATTGAAGGGATCCATGACTTTATTTATGTAAAACCGGGGTCGTTTGATGCAGCCCACACCGAAAAGATCGCGGAAACGATCGGAAAGCTGAATAAACAATGTCTGCAGGAGAAAAATTACTATCTCCTTGCAGGGCCCGGACGCTGGGGATCAAATGACCCCTGGCTCGGCGTACCGGTTAAATGGGCGCAGATATCGGCAGCACGCCTCATCATTGAATCCGGATTGAAAGACTTCAGGATCGACCCCAGCCAGGGCACCCATTTCTTCCAGAATCTCACCTCTTTCAGCGTGGGATACTTCACCATTAACCCTTATATGAATGACGGACATTATGATGTGGACTACCTCGATAAACAGGAAGCTGTTTATGAAGATGACTTTGTGAGGCATGTCCGTTTTGACTGCCCGCTTACCATAAAAATTGACGGGAGTAAAAAAGCCGGAATAGTACTGAAACCGGGCTAAATAATTTTACCCTTTTCGTTTGGTTTATACACAAATAAGGCATAAATTCGCTACCGAATTGCTAATTAATTAACAGCAGTTGATTTATTCATTATTTAAATCACCCCTATTATGAATTTAGAAAAGATAATGTCAGACCTGGAGAAAAAAAATCCAGGCGAAAAAGAGTTCTTGCAGGCAGCGAGGGAAGTACTGGAAACCATCATTGACGTGGTGGAAGAAAATCCAAAATACCAGGCTGCCAATATTGTTGAACGGATCACCGAACCCGATCGCGTGATCTCCTTTAAAGTGGAATGGATGGATGACAAAGGCAACGTTCATGTAAATCGTGGCTACCGTGTTCAGTTCAACAACGCGATAGGCCCTTACAAAGGCGGTTGCCGTTTCCACCCGAGTGTTACACTGAGCGGACTTAAGTTTCTGGGCTTTGAGCAGATCTTCAAGAACAGCCTCACCACACTGCCCATGGGTGGTGCCAAAGGTGGAAGTGATTTTAACCCAAAGGGCAAATCACAGGCTGAGATCATGCGATTCTGCCAGGCATTCATGGCAGAGCTTTACAAGTACATCGGTCCCGACACCGACATTCCGGCCGGTGACATCGGCGTCGGTGGTCGCGAGATTGGCTACATGTACGGCATGTACAAGAAACTGGTAGGCGAACACACCGGTACATTTACCGGCAAGGGACGCAACTGGGGTGGCAGCCTCATTCGTCCGGAAGCAACTGGTTTCGGTGCGGTTTATTTTGCCGAAGAGATGCTGAAGACCAAAGGCGAAAAACTTACAGGTAAAACCGTAGCCCTTTCCGGTTTTGGTAACGTTACCTGGGGCGCAGCAACCAAAGCCACTGAGCTTGGTGCCAAAGTTGTGACCATCAGCGGTCCTGACGGATATGTATATGATCCTGACGGTATTTCCGGTGAAAAGATCGATTACCTGCTTGAGTTGCGCGCCTCAAACCAGGATATCGTCAAACCATACACTTACGAATTCCCCAACGCCCAGTTCTTCGAAGGCAAGCGCCCGTGGGAGCAAAAGGTGGATATTGCGATGCCTTGCGCCATTCAGAATGAACTCAACGAAGAGGATGCAAAGAACCTGGTAAACAACGGCGTAATGGCCATCTCAGAAGGTGCCAACATGCCGTGTACGGCAGAAGCTGTGGAAATAATCCAGGGGGCCAAGGTCCTCTATGGCCCGGGCAAGGCCGCCAATGCCGGTGGTGTGGCTACCTCCGGACTCGAGCAAACACAAAATGCCATGAAACTGAACTGGCCGGCCGAAGAAGTGGCAGAAAAACTGCATGAAATCATGAAGAACATTCATGAAGCCTGCAAGAAATATGGCCAGGAAGAAGACGGGTATATCAACTATGTAAAAGGTGCCAACGTGGCCGGCTTTATTAAGGTAGCCGATGCCATGATCGATCAGGGCGTAATCTGATCCATGCGTTAATCGCATAAGCGATACCTAAACCTGAATAAGCAAAAGAGCCGGACGGAATTACCGTTCGGCTTTTTTTGTCCATGCCATCCCCGCGGAAACCTTAACTTCGTGGAGCAGAATTAAACCCCGCTCATGTATTCCGAAAAAGAACTTGCATCAAGGTTTATCAACAGCACAGGCTGTCATGTATTTCTGACAGGGAAGGCAGGAACAGGAAAAACCACCTTCCTGAAAGAATTGGTCCGCCATACCCACAAAAAAACCATCGTTGCAGCCCCGACGGGCATTGCGGCCATCAATGCCGGTGGAGTTACACTTCATTCCCTGCTTCAGCTTCCATTCGGGGCCTTCTGCCCCACTGAGCGTTTTTCGGGAGGATTCTCCATCAATACCGAAATATACACTCCGAAAAGCCTGCTTCGCAATAGCAGGTTTTTTGAAGCAAAAAGAAGGCTACTGCGCGAAATGGAGTTGCTGGTTATTGATGAGGTCAGTATGCTGCGGGCGGATACCCTGGATGCCATCGATACCATTTTGCGTCATGTGCGGCGTAAAAACCATGCACCATTTGGCGGCGTACAGCTTCTTTTCATTGGTGACCTGTTGCAATTACCACCCGTCGTTAAGAAGCAGGAATGGGAGTTACTGAAGACGCACTATCCCAGCATGCATTTTTTTCATGCCAGGGCCCTGGGGCAAAACCCACCTCTCTATATCGAGTTTGAACACATTTACCGCCAGCATGACCCGGTCTTCATCAACCTGCTGGCAAGACTCAGGGAAAACAATATGAACCGGGAGGATGCAGCTTTACTGAACCGTCATGTGCACCCCGGCTTTGATCCGCTGGAAGAATCAGGACATATTTTCCTCACCACACACAACCATAAGGCAGACCTCATCAATAAAAGGGCTCTGGAAAAGCTCAGGGGACAGCCGCTGTATTTTGATGCGGCAATTACAGGAGATTTTGGTGAAGCATTTTATCCGGCAGACTATTCCCTGCAACTGAAAAAAGGGGCCCAGGTAATGTTTATTAAAAATGATCATACTGGCGAGCAGCGTTATTTCAACGGCAAAATAGGCAAGATCGAAAAACTAAGTAAAGATAGTATCGTGGTTGGTTTTCCGGATGGCTCTCATTCTGCTGAAGTGGAACGCTACACCTGGGAGAACAAAAAATTCACCCTTAACAAAGTGAACAACGAAATTGAGGAAAAGGTAACGGGAACCTTTTCACATTATCCCATAAAGCTTGCATGGGCGGTTACCGTGCACAAAAGTCAGGGACTGACCTTCGACAAAGCAGTGATTGATGTATCCGGGGCATTTGCACCCGGGCAGATCTACGTGGCAATGTCAAGACTCAGGGGGCTGGAAGGACTTGTATTGAGTGAACCGGTTCCGGAACAACAGGTTTCACAGGATGACCATGTCAAATTCTTCTCGGCAGGCAAAAATTCGGTTACAGAACTGAAACAAAAGCTTGACGCAGAATCAAGGCACTACATTGAACAAGAGCTGTCAGATACTTTCAATTTTGATGCATTGCAGGAAAGCCTCCGGTTCCACCTCCGTGGATATGACAAAAAGGAAGGACGTTCAGCAAAGCAAAACTTCAAACCCTGGGCTGAGGATATGATTCGTGAATTCCTGCCGCTAAAGACGGTGGCTGACCGTTTTTCAAACCAGTTAAAACGCGACCTGAGGAGTCATGAATTCCCCTATATCAAAAGCAGGGTAAGTAAATCAAAGGAATATTTTTCTCCACTGCTGAAAAGTTTTTCCCAGCAAATTTTCAGGCACATTTCCCGGGTAAGTGAACAGAGCGGCACAAAAGGATATGTACGTGAACTACGCGAGCTGGAATCTGAGTTTCATGCACGGCTTCAGAAATTGCACAGAATGGAATCACTGATCACGGCCTTGCTGGATAATAGAGAACCAACCCGCGACAATACACAGAATCACGGGCTGATCAGGGAACGGAAAGAGATGATGCAAGAGTACAGCAAAGACATCCTTACCGAAAAGAAAACGCCCCGGTCGGCGAAAGAAAAATCCACAAAAACACCATCTGCTGAGATCACCCTCCAACTATACCTGGAAGGAAAAAGCATGGAGGAAATTATTGAGATACGGTCACTTACCTACAGCACCATTCAGTCACATATGGTCAGTTGTGTCCGGAAAGGCCTCATTGATGCGGAACGATTTGTGGAAAAAGAAAAAATGGCACAAATCGTGAAAGCATCAGAAGCCGTAGGGAGCCGGAAAGCTGGAGACATTATGGCTGTGCTCGGGGAAGAATTCTCATTTGCCGAAGTGAGGATGGTGATGGCCTCCAAAAACGAATAAAAACACCTTCTATATAAAATTTATTGGTATTTACAAGTTTTTCTCCCGAAAAAATATATGTTTTTTCTTTTGGCGGGCCGGTGATTTTTTATGTATTATTGCCTCGAAAAACGTCAATTCACGGAATTTATGCGCATTCAACGAATTCAACCCGCTTCACCCCAAATGGAAACCACCCGGGATTCGGTGGACCTGACCCTGATGGACGACCTGCTGGAGAAATATAAAGACCAAAAAGGGAACTTAATTCCCTTGCTCCAGGGGACACAGGATATATATGGTTATCTCCCGAAAGCATCTTTTGAAAGGATCCACCGGGCAACCGGGCTGGAGCTGAACGAAATGTACGGAGTAGCCACATTCTACGCCCAGTTCAGGCTGGAACCTGCCGGCAAGTATATTGTAAAAATGTGTCACGGTACCGCATGCCACGTGCAGAACGTGACCGCCATCACAGATGAGATATTGGACACACTGGGAATTAAGGACGGAGAAACCACCAGTGACAGAATTCTCACCGTGGAAACCGTAGCCTGTCTCGGCTGTTGTTCCCTGGCTCCCGTAATGATGATTGGGGATGAAACCTACGGAAAGCTTACCCCGAAAGAGGCCGTCCGCATCATCAAAGAGATACGCAGAAGCGAAAACGGATAAACACAAAAACTATATTGACAATGGGTAATACAAAGGTTATTGTGGGACTGGGAAGCTGCGGAATTGCTGCAGGTGCCAACAAAACCTACAATGAGTTTAAGCGCATCATGACCACTGACAAGCTGGATTTCGAATTAAAAAAAACCAGCTGCATCGGCATGTGCTACAGGGAACCTTTGGTGGAGATCATCGACGATAGCGGAACCTACCTATACGGGGAAGTAAACCTTGAAAGGGTCGAAGACATCATCGATAAGCACATCAAAAAATTCTCTCCCATTCCTGAGTATATCGTACAATCAGACAAGTATCCTTCAAAAGACCAGGCATTTTTTGACGGGCAGGTAAAGATCAGCCTGCGTAATTGCGGGCACATCGACCCGGAATCCATCGAAGAATACGAGGCAAGAGACGGATATGCGGCGATCCGAAAGATCGCACGGGAGAAGCTGAGTCCGGAGTCTGTCATTCAACAGGTGCTGGACTCTGGAATCCGCGGAAGGGGTGGCGGAGGGTTTCCCACCGGGTTAAAATGGAAGTTCGCGCGCAACAATCAGTCTGACACAAAGTATGTGATCTGCAATGCCGACGAGGGCGACCCCGGTGCTTTCATGGACCGCTCCATCCTGGAGGGTGACCCGCATGGAGTACTCGAGGGAATGATCATATGCGGCTATGGCATTGGTGCCGGCGAGGGGTACATTTATTGCCGGGCAGAATACCCCCTGGCCATCAAGCGGCTCAATCTTGCCATTAAGCAGGCACGTGAGAAAGGTTACCTGGGCAAAGACCTCTTCGGCATCAAAGGATTTCATTTCGACCTGAAGATCAAGGAGGGGGCCGGTGCCTTTGTTTGTGGTGAGGAAACCGCCCTGATCGCTTCCATTGAAGGCGCCCGCGGCATGCCAAGAAGGCGCCCGCCATTCCCCGCTGAAGCGGGATTGTGGAAGCATCCTACCAATATCAATAACGTAGAGACATTCATTAATATCCCCTGGATCATTCACCAGGGGCCACAAGCCTATGCACAGTACGGAACTGAAAAAAGCAAAGGCACCAAGGTGTTCGCCCTTACCGGGAAGATCCGTCACGGGGGACTGGTGGAGGTCCCCATGGGGATTACCATTAAAGACATCATTTATAAACTGGGAGGCGGCATCACAGGAGACAAGAAGTTCAAAGCGGTGCAGCTGGGAGGGCCTTCCGGCGGATGCATTCCGGAATACCTCTCGCACACCCGGGTTGATTATGACTCGGTCAATGCCACCGGTGCCATTATGGGGTCAGGCGGGATGGTGGTGATGGATGAAACCACCTGCGTGGTGGACATCGCAAAATTCTTCCTGGATTTCACCCAGAAAGAATCCTGCGGAAAATGCACATTCTGCCGGCTGGGTACCAAAAGAATGCTGGAGATCCTCACCCGGATCACAGAAGGGGAAGGTCGTGAAGGCGACATCGAAATGCTGGAGCAACTGGCGGAAACAATTAAGGACAGCTCATTGTGCGGACTGGGGCAAACCGCACCCAACCCCGTCCTCACCACCCTTAAGTACTTCCGCGATGAGTATGAAGCACACATCCGCGACAGGAAATGCCCGGCCCTGAGTTGCAAGAAGTTGCTGATCTACACAGTCATTGAAGAAAAATGTACCGGATGCACCGTATGCGCCAAAGGTTGCCCGGTAGATGCCATTGAAGGCGAAAGGAAACAGCTGCATCATATTGACCAGGACATCTGCATCCAATGTGGTGTATGTTACACACGCTGTAAATTCGATGCCATCAAATTGTCTTAAGCGCTAAAATATTCAACCTGCTGACCTATGAGCAAGCTCAATATCATCATAAACGGAAAAATCTTCCAGGGATACCAGGGGGAAACCATCCTGGATATGTCCCGTCGCCTGAATATCGAGATCCCCACACTGTGCAATGACGAGAGGCTGGAGCCTTTCTCCTCCTGCTACCTGTGTGTAGTGGAAGTGGAAGGAATGCGCGGCCTGCAGCCCGCCTGTTCAACCCGGGTAACGGAAGGGATGCGTATCGAAACAGATAATGAAAGGGTGCACAAATCAAGGCAGTTCGCTCTTGAGCTGCTGGTGAGTAACCACTACGCCGATTGTGCTCCCCCCTGCAAAGAGGAATGTCCGGCCGGAGTGGATGTGCAGGGCTATATCTCCATGATCAGCAAAGGGAAATACCGGGAAGCCGTTGAACTGATCAAAATGACCAACCCCCTCCCGGCCATATGCGGCAGGGTTTGTGTACGGCCGTGCGAAGAGGTGTGCCGGCGCAATTTCCTTGAAGAAGTGGGCGTCGGGATCGATTACCTGAAAAGGTATACCTCCGACATTGACCTGTTCTCCCCGGATCGTTTCATGCCTGAGGTAAAACCGGGTACGGGCAAGAAAGTGGCCGTGATCGGCGCAGGACCCGGAGGGCTCACCGCGGCTTACTTTCTGGCTAAAGAGGGGCACCATGTGGAGATTTTCGAAGGCCACAAGCATGCCGGCGGGATGCTCCGGTACGGCATCCCCCCCTATCGTCTTCCTAACGACATCATTGATAAGGAGGTGGAAGGGATTACCGGACTGGGGGTAAAAATCCACTACGAACAGAAACTGGGTGACAACCTGAGCTATCAATCATTGAAAGACCGGTTTGACTCGGTAATTCTGGGGATCGGCTCACAGAAGGGAACCGGTATCGGCTGTGAAAACGATGATGCCGGGAATATTTTTTCCGGAATCGACTTTTTAAGAAACATGGAGGCGACCGGGCAGAAGTATGATTTCACCGGGAAAAAGGTGGCAGTGATTGGCGGAGGTAATACCGCCATGGACTGCTGCCGTACAGCAAAACGCTGCGGAGCGGAGGACGTAACGGTCTTGTACCGTCGTACAGAAAAGGAGATGCCTGCCAATCCCATCGAGATCCACGAATCCAAACTGGAAGGGATCAATTATATGTTTCTGACTGCCCCGGCCAGGGTGAACAAAGATGCTGAGGGCAACCTGAAATCCCTGACCTGCATACGGATGCAGCTTGGTGAACCTGACGCCTCGGGAAGAAGGCGGCCGGTTAAAATTGAAGGTTCGGAGTTTGATTTGGAGCTGGATTATATTCTGGCTGCCATTGGTCAGAAAACAGTGGTCGATTTTATTGAAGACATCAGCAAGCATTCAGATAAAGAATTGAAGCTCAACAAATGGGGTGACATCGATGCCGCTCAGGGAACCTTGCAGACTTCCATTGACAGTGTATTTGCCTGCGGAGACGGGGTCACGGGCCCGGCCACGCTGATAGAGGCCATTGCACAGGGCAGGATTGCTGCACAGAGCTGCCATAAATTCCTGCAGCAACAGCCGGTTACCCCTCCGGACAAGGAATTCCTGAGTAAGAAAGACAATTTTGAAGAACAACAGAAGGATGAGTACCAGGGGTATTTCCTGGCACAGCTCAGGGAGGAAATGCCCACCCTGGATCCGGATAAAAGGAACAATTTCGAGGAAGTGGAAAAGGGATATTCTGATGAGGCAGCCCAAAAGGAAACAATGCGCTGCCTGGAATGCGGATGTTCGGAGCTTCACACCTGTGACCTGAAACAGCATGCAACCACATACAGGGCAGAACAGAAAAAATTCGGAGGAGATTATAAGAAGTACCAGGTAGACTTTTCCCATCCTTATGTGGAGATTGACAACAACAAGTGTATTCTATGCTCCCGCTGCATCAGGATCTGCTCCGAAATGAACGGAGCCAATGCACTGGGCCTGGTAAACAGGGGATTTGAAACCTATGTGGCTCCGAGTATGGATGGTCCTTTGTCGGCCACCAACTGCGACTCATGTGGACTATGTATTGACACCTGCCCCACCGGAGCCATCACGGAAAACGTTCCTTTTAAAACCATGCCGGTTAAAACAAACATGATCACCACAATCTGTAACTATTGCTCCATCGGATGCACGGTTTCCTATCACCATAAGGACGGGTTTGTGGGAAGGGCCAAGGGCAGCCCGGGACTGGTGAACAAGGATGGCAGTATCTGCCGGCTGGCCAAGTTCGGCTACCGCTACCTGAATGATCCCGGTCGGCTTACCCATCCAATGAAAAAAGTAAATGGAAGCTTTGAAGCGGTCAGTTTCAGGGAAGCATGGCAACTCATCAGGGAAAAGGTTGAAGCAGCCCGCCCGGAAGAAAACGGGATGTATATCGGGGCAAGACTGACCAACGAAGAGATCTACCTGCTTCAGAAGCTGGCCAGGGCCGGACTGGGCACAGGCAATGTGGGCAGTTTCCATTATATGGGTCGCGGAGACGGCTACCGGGAAAACAGCCGCCACGTGGTCCCGATGGATCAGATCCGTCAGGCCAATAAAATCTTTTTTCTGGACAGTGAGGTAAGTAAAGACAACCCTGTGGCCGGGTTTTATGCGGTCAATGCAGCCTTTAAGGAAGGTACCGGACTGGAGTTGATCACCACAAGCGAAAACAGCAGCATGGCGCACAGGTCTGATAATGTCACCCGTATTCAGTCCCCTTACCATTTTGTCAAGGCAGCCATTCATTTCATTTTGTCCAATAAAATGGAAAATGGTGTCTACCTTGATGATCACTGCGCCGATTTTGAAAGATACCGCCAGGATGTCCTTTCAGAAAGTTTCGATAAGCTGATCCGGGAAGCCGGGTGTACCCCGGGGCAAATTGCCCGCTTTGCAGAAGAACACAACCGGGAATCCCAGGCCATCATTATGTTCTCCGAGAAGGACCTTTCCGCCAATACCTGCCAGGAATTGCGTAACCTTTGTCATCTGACCGGAAAAACGGGCAAAACTGGGACTGGCCTTCTTCCCCTCAAAGAAAAAAACAATGCACAGGGGTTGTTTGATATGGGAGCAGATACGAAACTTGCACCCGGAGGCGATTACATTGGTAACGACAAAGTTATGGCTTCTCTGGCTGATGCGTGGCAGACAAGTAAGCTGCCCGGCGAAGCGACAGAGGAACAGTGGNAGCTCCTGCAGTCAGGGAAAATCAAGAATGCGTTTATTTTCGGAGAAGACCCCCTGGGATGTGCCAGTGATAAAAAGGAAATACAAAAAGCCCTGGACAACATCGATTTTCTGGTGGTCCAGGATCTGTTCATGAGTGAAACAGCCCGGGAAGCTGACCTGGTGTTACCGGCATCGCTGCACATGGAGATCGGTGGTAGTTTTACCAATACCCAGCGGTTCATCCAGCAGTTTGAGTCCAACTGGGCGGGGCCACTGAAAAAGAACAGCTTTGACCAGCTGCTCAATTTGCTGACATTGTTTGATGTTAAATCCGAATACGAGACTCCGGCAGAGGTCATGCTGGAAACCGCTGCATTGATGCAGGCTGCAGGAAAATCTGCCACTGACCAATGCAGGCTGGTACACACAGACAATGACAACCAGGAAAGACAATTCGATTACGGATGCGATGTCCTGACCAAAAAAACCGAGACAGCCTGGAACGAAGCATTTAACAACATTAAAGAAAGAAGCTATGAAAACGTTTAACTCTGTAGATGAAATCCTGGATTTTGCCATGCAGTCCGAGCAGGAAGCTGTGGATTTCTACAACGGGCTGGCAGAAAAGATGAAAAACGAGGAAATGAAACAGGTTTTCCTCCAGTTTGCCCGCGAAGAGGTAGGCCACAAAGCAAGGCTGCGTAAGATCAAAGAAGAAGGACTGTTCGACATGGATGTGGAGAAGGTGAGAGACCTTAAAATTGCGGATTACGTCGTTCAATCAGGGGATGCCGGTGATATGGAATACAGTGATGCCCTTGTACTGGCCATGAAAAAAGAAAAAGCAGCCTTCAAACTATACACAAAGCTCTCGGAACGAACTGACCACCCGGAACTCCGGAAGGTATTCCAGGCCCTGGCCGTGGAAGAATCCAAACACAAACTCCGGTTTGAGCTTGAGTACGATGACCACGTAATGCGTGAAAACTGATTCTTTAACAGGAGCAAAATACATTTTGTCAGGTAAGACTTAAAAAGGAGGGAACATCTGACTGAAGTTCCCTCCTTTTTTATGCCCAACCAATCAGCTAATCAGTTATGATATGGCAATTTGCTTTGGCGCTTTGCGCCTGGCTTCTTCCCGCTTCGGAATGACCACCAGCAAAATACCGTCTCTGTGTTTTGCCTTGATGTTTTCGGCATCCACCGCATCAGGCAGGCTGAAAGAACGGCTGAAGGATGAATAGCTGAACTCCCTGCGCATATACTTACCTTCTTCTTTCTTCTCATCTTTGTGCTCTTTCTCTGAGGAGATGGTAAGCACATTGTTGTCCAGGTCTACTTTAAAATCTTTTTTGTCCAACCCGGGCGCAGCCACTTCAATCTGGTAATCTTCATTGGTTTCCTTGACGTTTACAGCGGGTGTGCTGATTCCGGGCTGATCACTGAAAACACTATCCATCCAGTCTTTTCCGAAAAATTCATCAATGAAGCTGGGCATGTTTTCGCGGTTTCGTTTTAGCATTGGTAACATGCGACAACCCTCCTTTCTTTTTGGTTTATACTGTATTTTTTTTACTCCACCCAATCGTATTCAAATGACATGCCATGCCAAATTATACCCTGGAAGGATGGTAGATCCGCGCCAATATGGCATCTTTAAGGAAAAAATTGCATAAATTAACGTCGTTTTGGCATCTTATTGATATCAACAATATCTGTTTTGGCAGAATAACACCAGAAATGTGTACTTTTGACAGTGCCGTTACATAATATCCACCGCCTTTAATTAACCCCATTCATGATTGACAGCCACCCGGAGCATTTACCTGAAGGCCCGGAGCATTTACCTGAAGGATTGATACGGCCTGTCATCAGGCCCGTCGTCGGGTCCGCCGTCAAGCCCGTCGTCAGGTCCGCCGTCAAGCCCGTCGTCAGGTCCGCCGGAGAAAAAATTCCGGAAATGTATCCGGGCACACCCTTCGGAGCAATGCACCGCATGCTGAAAAACCACCAGGACATCTGCCTGCGCGGCAGCTGGGGTTTTGCCATGACCTTCTACGCCTGGCTTAAAAAGAAAATCACCAGCCTCCATCCCATTCGCGGTTACGAATCATCACGGCGACAGCAGGAAGCGCTGAAGGCAATACTCGCCGGCTTTTGGGTTCCCGTAGAGGAACACCGGGTTGCCTTAGAAAAAGCTCCAGGAAACCCGTGGCTCCGATCTTTTTACCCGAACAATAAGTCGTTCCTGATCAATTTTGCCGATCTGCTTGGAATGAACGGGGCCAGGCAATGGTTCGAAAAAGGGATTCGATACCCATTGCTGAATCACCCCATACATCCATTTTACGGGGTTTATTTTCCGACCAGACATGAACACCTTCACCTTCTGGACAACTGGTTAAAGGAACACAACCCGTTTCAAAGGGCGGTGGATATCGGCTGCGGCTGCGGCGTACTTTCATTTATTCTCTACAAACACGGAATCAGAACCATTCACGCCACCGACATTAACCCCAATGCAGTATACAGTTTCCGGCAGGACCTTCAGCGGCTTAACCACCACATGCATGAGACTGTGTCTGTGGAAGAAGCCAACCTGCTGGGCTCTTTTCGCCCATCCCCAAATGACCTTGTGGTGTTCAATCCCCCATGGATTCCCGAAAAACCAAAAAAAATACTTGATACCGCTTTTTATTTTGAAGACCAATTTTTTGATGACTTTTTCAGTCAGATGACTGAAACCTGCCCCCCGGGAACGACCATCGCCCTGATTTTTTCCAATTTCAGCCTGGCTGCAGGCATTGCAGCCGAACATCCCATAGAGCAGGCACTGCAGGATCATCAGGAACACTTCAGTTTGCTTTCACGGATCCAACAACCGGTTACCCAGAAAGCATCCCGGAAAAAGTCCTGGATACAACAGGTACGCAATAAAGAAACGGTGGAATTATTTGTTATCAGAAAAGTCTGATCAGACCGGTTTACGAAGATTGCCCAGGTTGGCTCACGAAGACTGACCAGGTCGGCTCGCGAAGGTTACTCAGGTCGGCTCAGACGAGCTTTACCCAGCTCACCTCCCGGTCAAATACAAAACCCAGCTTTTTCACCAGGTTGATGGACTGATGGTTATGGGGTTCTATATTCACAAAAACAGACTTTTTCCTGCCCTGCTTTTCAATCACCAAAAAACGCATGATGCTCTCCCCCAGCCCCTGTCCTCGGTAATCCGGCATGACATGTAAAAACCCCATGGAACTGTCATCATGGGTCAGCCCCCACCCCACCAATTCACCATTGATCCATATTCCTGCCGATACATCCTTTTCCAGACGGTCTTTAATATAGGTTTCGGAAGTGAAATCCTTATAGGCGGAATTCCTGAAAATATAATTGGCCATGGAGGAATCCAGTGACTGGGATACGTGATCGGTGGGCTCCACACTTTTCCCTTCAGGCAGGTAATACCTGTGTGTAGTTAACTTCCATTCAATTTTACGGGTATGCGTCAGCACAGGCAACATCCATTCCTCCACATTGGCAAAATACAGGCTTTCAAAGTCAAAGCGTTCCAGCAAAAGAAGCAGATCTTCCGGATTGTCTCCGCAAAGAAAAGTCCAAAGGTAATCGCTCTTGCCGCAAACAAGCAGGAAATCATTTTGTTGCAACCACTTACGTACAGGATAGTTGGCAAAAAAACCTTTCACCGGCAAACTCTGCAGCGGCTTTTTGGCAAGCGAACGTTTCAATTGTGCATCCATATACGTCAATGGTTTACGTACGGATCATAATAGATTGATGACAGTTTAAAGATACATACATTATGCACACAAATCAACACTGATTTTCTTCTGCTCAACAGTGATTTTCTTCCACCGCCTCCAGGATGATTTGGCAGGCATCCCTCACCTCCTCCTCACTTATGGTAAGGGGTGGTGCAATCCGTAAACAATTGTCTGCAAACAAGAACCAATCGGTCAAAAGCCCTTTTTGGATACACCGGTCAATCACCTCTTTTGCCCGGGTAAAATCCCCGAACTCAACCGCCAGCAGCAATCCTTTGCCACGCACACCAAGAATATCCGGATGCACAAGCCTCTTGCGAAAAACGTGCTCAAGTTGAGCAGCATTGAGCCAAAGCTTTTCCTCCAGAATTACTTCGAGAGAAGCTTTTGCGGCAGCCGCACAAACAGCATTTCCGCCAAAGGTGTTGATATGCCCGAGTACAGGATTTTCAGTCAGACAATGCATCACCTCTCTTCCGGCAATAAATGCACCCAGGGGCATCCCGCCCCCAAACGCTTTTGCCAGCGTGAGGATGTCGGGAACAATTCCATAATGGCTGAAAGCCCACAAGGCACCTGACCGCCCCATTCCGGCCTGGATCTCATCCAGAATCAGCAGGGCCCCCGTTTCATCGCAGCGTTTGCGCAAAGCCTGCAGGAACTCCTTTTCAGGCACAACAGCACCGGCCTCTCCCTGGATGGTTTCGGCAATGACACAAGCAGTCCGTTCAGATATCTGTGAGAGTTGCTCCGTTTCCCCAAAACACAAATGGCGCACATCGGGAAGAAGGGGACGAAAAGCATTTTTCAGGTTCTCATTTCCTCCCACGCTCAGTGAACCATGGCTGCTTCCATGATAGGCATCATAAAAACTTACTATTTCGGTCCGGCCGGTATACCTTTTGGCCAGTTTCAATGCCCCTTCAACAGATTCGCTGCCTGAGTTCACAAAGAAAACATTATCGAGCCCGGCAGGTAAATGCTCAACCAGCAACCTGGCCAGTTCAACCTGGGGCGCCTGTACAAACTCCCCGTAAACCATCAGATGCATATAACGGTCCGCCTGCTCCTTTACCGCCTGAACCACCCTGGGATGACGGTGCCCAAGAGCACTTACAGAGATCCCACTGATCAGATCAAGGTACCTCTTGCCGCCGGCACCATACATATACAACCCTTCTGCCTCTGAAATCTCGAGAGACAGCGGGAACCCGGATGTCTGAGCCAGGTAACGAAGAAACATTTCGCGTTGAAACATATTTTTAATTAGTTGTTAGTTCGTCGGCGCTAAAGCGCCTCCGGTTAGTCGAGGGCTATCGCCCTCTCCGGTTAGTCGGCGCTAAAGCGCCTCCGGTTAGTCGAGGGCTATCGCCCTCTCCGGTTAGTCGGCGCTAAAGCGCCTCCGGTTGTTGGTTCCGGCGCTGCGCGCCTGATGGTTAGTCGGGGCTAACGCCCCTCCGGTTAGTCGGCGCTAAAGCGCCTCCGGTTAGTCGGCGCTAAAGCGCCTCCGGTTGTTGGTTCCGGCGCTGCGCGCCTGATAGTTAGTCGGGGCTGACGCCCCTCCGGTTAGTCGAGGGCTATCGCCCTCTCCGGTTAGTCGGCGCTAAAGCGCCTCCGGTTGTTGGTTCCGGCGCTGCGCGCCTGATAGTTGGGTGGTTTCCATGGCCCATGAAAACCAACAACTAACTAACCAACAACTGCCTCGCCCGTTTCCCAGACCATTGGCAGCTTTCCCAACACATGGCCTATGAAAACCAACAACCAACTAACCAACAACTGCCTCGCCCGTTTCCCAGACCATTGGCAGCTTTCCCAACACATGGCCCATGAGAACCAACAACTAACTAACCAACAACTAACTAACCAACAACCAACTAACCAACAACCCCCTAATACCCATACTTGTCCTTCCAGAGCCCCTTCAACCTTGCCCGCATTTCGTTTTCCCTTGCATTATCTGCCGGATCATAAAGTTTTTTTCCGGACAGGTCGTCAGGCATGAACTCCTGGAAGGCAAAATGCTGGTCATAGTCGTGGGAATATTTATAATCCTTGCCATAGCCTGCTTCCCGCATGAGCTTGGTCGGTGCATTGCGGATGGCCAGGGGTACGGGCAGATCCCCGGTCTTACGGACAAGATCCTGTGCCTTCCCGATCGCCAGGTAAGCGGCATTGCTCTTCGCAGAGGCAGCCAGGTAAGTGGTGGTCTGGGATAAAATAATCCGGCTTTCCGGCATCCCGATCATGGTCACGGCCTGGAAGCAATTGGTGGCAAGCAAAAGGGCATTGGGGTTGGCATTGCCAATATCTTCCGAAGCCAGAATGATCAGCCGCCTGGCAATGAATTTCGGGTCTTCGCCACCTTCAATCATCCTGGCAAGGTAGTATACGGCGGCATTGGGGTCGCTGCCACGGACCGATTTGATAAATGCAGAGATCACATCATAATGCATCTCCCCACCCTTATCATAAAAAGCCAGATTTTGCTGGATAACCAATAACACCTCCTTATTCGTGACGTTTACCTCGCGATTTTCATCGGCATAAACAGCCAGTTCCAGGGCGTTCAACAACTTCCTTGCGTCTCCCCCGGAGATCCTGAACAAAGCTTCCGTCTCACTGACATGTATTTTCTTGCCTGTATCTTTTTCCAGCCGATGCACCCCGCTATCCAGTAGTTTCTTTAGGTCCTTAACGTCCAGAGATTGCAAAATGTAAACCTGGCAGCGCGACAACAAAGGTGAAATAACTTCAAATGAGGGGTTCTCCGTAGTAGCTCCGATCAGGGTAATGATGCCTTTTTCCACGGCCCCAAGCAAGCTGTCCTGCTGAGATTTACTGAAGCGGTGAATCTCATCGATAAATAAAATGGAATTCCCCCCGGAGGCCTTGGCCCGCTGAATCACTTCACGCACATCCTTAACCCCTGAACTGATGGCACTCAGGGTGTGGAAGGGACGTTTTAGCTTACGGGCAACCAGTGAGGCCAGCGTTGTTTTTCCTACCCCGGGAGGGCCCCATAAAATCATGGAGGGGATATTTCCCGAGTCGATGGTCTTGCGCAGGATGGCCCCCTCTCCCACCAGGTGATCCTGCCCCAGGTAATCGTCCAGGGAAGTGGGCCGCAGTTTTTCAGCAAGAGGTATGGAAGGGGGTGTCATCATCACTCTATATCACAATTATTTAGTCTGCTGCTTCACGAAACTTATCCAGGTGCTTCAGCCGCTGTAGCAGAGGCGGGTGTGAGTAGTGCACATACACGTACGCAGGATGAGGCCGTAGGTTGCTCAGGTGATTTACCGACAATTTTTTCAATGCCTCCTGAAGGGGTTCCGGATCATACTTTTCTGCGGCAAAGGCGTCAGCCTCGTATTCATGTTTCCGGCTCATGCGGTTACCAATAATGCCAAGAATCAGGGATATGGGAGAATACAACAATCCGAAAGCAAGAATACCCAAATGAAAGCTTGTCTCCTGCGCACCCAGGGCCATAGACAATTCAGGACGGTTGATAAAAAGTCCCAGCAGGAAAAGCATTACACCGGTATGAAGTATTGATACCAGCATACCCCTGGTGGTGTGTTTTTTCTTGTAATGCCCGATCTCATGAGCCAATACGGCCACCAACTCTTCTGTACTGTGTTCTTTTATCAGTGTGTCAAAAAGCACAATGCGTTTTTTAGGGCCCAGCCCGCTGAAGTAGGCGTTGGCCTTAGAGCTTCTTTTGGAACCATCGATCACAAAAATATTATCCAGACGAAACCCGGCCTTCTCGGCAAAATCCTCAATGGCCGTGCGCAAAGGACCTTCTTCAAGGGGTTTTTGTTTATTGAACAAAGGGACAATAAGGGTGCTGTAAAACATCATCATGAACACACTGAACCCGGTGAACAAAATCCAGGCATACAGCCAGAAAAGATTGCCGGCTGTATCATGGAACCAGACAAAGACCGCGAGAAGTCCCCCGCCGATCACAAGAGAAATCATCCATCCCTTGATCTTGTCAAAAAAATAAGTTTTTGGGGTTGTGCGGTTAAAACCGAAGCGCTCTTCGATCACAAAAGTACCGTATATATCAAAAGGCGTTGACAGAATATCTGACGCCAACCCCAGAATGCCGAAGAACAAAAGGGCCATCCACACGGGGTGTTCTGTATAGGTCCGAACCAGCCCGTCAAGGTAACCGAACCCGCCCAGTGCGAGCATCAGCAGAATAAAAATGAAAGAAAGGGTGCTGGTAATGATGCCAAAGCGCATTTTCACCCTTGAATACTCCTGCGACCTGCGGTATTTTTCTTCATCATAAATACCCCTGAGCTCAGCCGGCAGTGTCTTGCTCCACCGGCTGGCATTCAGGTAATCCATCATACGGTCAAAAACATAATCCAGTACGATGATGGCGATTATAATATACAATATCATTTGTTCCATAAAATCAACTATTTCAAGTCTTTCAATAACTACCGCTCCTTTTTCTTACAAACCATTCGGTGGAAAGCAACAGGAGCAACACAAAAAACAACCATTTCAAGTCAATCACCTCAGTAAAATCCCTGTGTGAAAACATCCTGGGGGTTATGTCATCACGGTCAAGGATATGGGCCGCCATTTCATCCCACTCTCCCGGGTAATGCATCACCCCCCCGGTGCTTTCTGCCAGGTCATAGAGCAGATGATGGTCGGCCACCGTGCGCAGACCTTCCAGGTCGAGGGCTGACACAGAAAACACACCCTCCTCAATGAAAGTCTCCCCACCATAAGAGACCCTCGCTTCCCAGGTGTAGCTGCCAGGCTCAAAGGTTCCGGCATCAAGGCTGTATGCATTGGATGTTCTGCCCATGGTATAGGGAAAAGCAACCCCCTCATCGTTGGTGATTACCAGCTGAATTTCCGGTTCATTGACCAGTTCATAGCTGGGGTTGTATAATTCGGCGTCGAAACGGGCCGGCTCATTTTCATAAACAAGTGAGGGGGCATCTACCCTGAATAAACTTCGGTCTTCCTGCAAAGCCAGGTATTGAACCGTCCTTGTCAGCATCTCGTCAAATGCCCGGTGGTTTCCCTGTCGCATGAAAGCATGCAGTCGCCATCTCCAGATCCCCTCTCCGGCAATTACGCCAAAACGCCTTTCCGTCGATTCGGAAAACATCAGTAAGGGCTGCTCTGTTTCCACCTGGCCGATCCGCTGATAAAGCATCACCTGCGAAACGGATGGCAACTGATACTCTGCGAAGGGAGCATGTAAAGGAGGAAGCTGGTCAACCAGCCGGACGGAATGCTCCCCCATTGAAAAAAGGGAAAAGCCACTGTTGAACACCGGATGGGACTCAGACATGTCTTCAGATCGCGGATGGATCTGTAGTCCGTGTGCGAGTCTGTTAAACGCTTCCAGGTCGGTATGTGCCCCCAGAATAAACAATACCGGAGTTCCTGCCTCCGCAAATTGCTCCAGAACGGTCGTCACGGGTTGCCCGGAGGAGGGCAGCTGATGCATGATCACAAGGTCATATTTCTCGGTGCTGCCATCAAAATCACCTGCTAAAAACACTTCGGCTTCATAGTGTTCATTGTGAAGCAATGCCTCTTTGATGGCGCCCGCATCCGGGTGGGGAGCACCAGCCAGAATAAGCACCTGCCGGCGCCCGTCAATCACATCAATAAAAAAACTTTGCCGGTTGTTATCCAGGCTTATCTCATCTTCAACCGGTGACAAAAATGCTTCATACTGCTGCATCCCGGTCTGATCCGCCTCCAGGTGCAACCTGATTGTTTCTGTATGGTGGTCTGAAGAAAAACGAATGTTCTCCGAATACAATTCTTCTCCGTCACGGCTGATACTCAGGCGGCTTGACAGCCCTTCACTTTCAAGGGCTTCCACTTCAACCTCCACGGGAAACTCATTCCCCAGGTAAGTAATCTGATTGTGATTAATTCCTTTCAGAATCACATCACGCCTGGGGAGGGTATCACCCAGTGCCATTGTATAGACCGGATAAGGAAGATTTGCCGCTGTATATACAGGATTGCCCCCCCGATTGAACAATCCGTCACCTGCCAGAATCACCGCCCCGATATTCCTGTTGGAGTAGCGTGCTTCGAGCTCACGAAATGCCTCCGACATATTTGTTACCCGCTCAGAAAAATCAATCATTCCGGCTTCCCGGAACTCTTCCCCGAATGTATAAAGGACAGGCTGATGCTTGTCAGACATTAACTCCAGAAACCTCTCCAATTGAGGAATATATTCGTCATAATAAAACAGAGAATCTTCTGCAAATAAAAGAGAAGAAGAATTATCCTGAAGAAAAATAACAATGGGATCCTCCACATCTTGTGTGGTACGTTCCACAAAGGGAGCAAGGAGCAACAGTGCCAGCAATGTCACTGTCACAAAACGGATCAGCGCCAGTGCCCGGGTGATCAGAGGACTGAAGGGGGGCTGCCGGTTCCTGTAATAGAGCAGGGCAGCATACGTCAGCCCCGCGAGGACACACACCAATATCAGCCAGGATGGGTAATCAAAAAGAAAGTTTATATTCATCGCCTTTCAGCCGGATATCCAAAATCATAAATACCTTGATCAACACAAAGATAGTGGTAATCCTACAGACAACCATGTAATTCACAAATACAAAACAGGCCATCTGCCTCTGACAGATGGCCTGTTGCTTTTCAGGTAATGAAAGACTCCCTATTTGATGGGTCCTTCATCAGAATCAGACTTTCCGGAAGATTTGCCGCTTCCCGGTTTACTGATCTGCTCCCTCATGGAAGTGTCTGCCTGGATGTTTTGCATGCGATAATAATCCATGATACCAAGGTTTCCGCTTCGGAAGGATTCGGATATGGCCTTGGGAATTTCTGCTTCTTCCTGGATCACCTTGGCCCTGGCTTCCTGTGCCTTGGCCTTCATTTCCTGTTCGGCGGCAACTGCCATAGCCCGGCGCTCCTCAGCCTTGGCCTGCGCAATATTCTTGTCGGCATTGGCCTGATCGATCTGCAGCATGGCACCAATGTTCTTACCCACATCAATGTCTGCAATATCGATAGAAAGGATCTCATAAGCAGTACCTGAATCAAGACCCTTGGAAAGTACAACCTTGGAAATGCTGTCAGGGTTTTCCAGTACTTGCTTGTGATGCTGGGCCGATCCGATGGATGTAACAATCCCTTCGCCAACCCTGGCCAGGATTGTCTCTTCTCCGGCACCACCAACAAGTTGTTTGATATTGGCACGGAGGGTCACACGGGCTTTGGCAATCAGCTGAATACCATCCTTGGCAACGGCCGCAACCGGAGGTGTGTTGATCACCTTGGGCTTAACCGACATCTGTACCGCCTCAAGTACGTCACGTCCTGCCAGGTCAATGGCAGTGGCTGTCTTGAAGTCGAGCGGAATGTTTGCCTTATCGGCACTGATCAGGGCATTGACCACGGCCTTTACCCGCCCCCCTGCCAGGTAGTGCGCTTCCAGGTCATTGCGGTTCAGTGTAAGACCCGCTTTGGTTGCTGAAATAAGGTTGTTGACAATAACTGCCGGGGGTATTTTCCGCCAGCGCATGAGCACCAGCTGTAACAAGCTGATCCGTACGCCCGAAACCAGGGCCGAGAACCAGAGTCCGACAGGAATAAAATAAAAAATGATCCATAAACCTACGATCGCCACCAGGGCAATGGCTACAATAACACCAATGTCTTCCATTTGCTATTCTTCTTTTGATTTAACAATAATTTTGTTTCCCTCTACCTTTACCACCACAATCGGGGTATTTTCTCCTATTAAATTATCTTTGGAGGTAACTTCATAATAATCATCCTTAATTAATGCTTTGCCCATGGGATTCAGGCGGGTAATGGAGATTCCCTCATCTCCTTTTACCACCTTATCTGCTTCTACCAGATTCACTCTCCCTTCCAGCACAGAACTGTGCATGGCTTTTTTCCAGGTATTCGACCGCAGGGCCATTCCGATAGAAACCAGGCTTATGGCGAGGGTGCCCAGAATGGTCATAAACCCAACTTCGGTACCATAGTGGTTAAAGGAAACCACCACACCGGCAATCACCAGTCCGACACCAAAAAGACCGACCACTGTCGCACCGGGCACCACCATGATCTCAAGGAGGAGAAACACAATCCCCGCCAGAATCAGACTAAGAACAACCAACCAGATCATATCTTTTTGTAATATTCCATCGCTTCCGGCAAATAATCTTTCGCTGCCTGTATCCGGGCTTCATTGGAAGGATGCGTGCTTAAAAACTGTGGGATATCTGAACCGCCGGAATAGCCCAGCATTCGTTCCCAGAATGAAATTGTGCGGGCAGGATCATACCCGGCCATGGCCATAAATACCATGCCAAGGGCATCCGCCTCGTACTCATGCTGACGGCTGTAGGCCAGTGAACCCAGGGCACTTCCGGCACCATAAGCCATCATGAAAATATCCCGGGTCATCTCCGGTTTCTCCTGCATGGCAACTTCCAGGCTGACCGCCCCCATCATGATCAAAAGCTGCTGACTCATTCTTTCATTTCCGTGCCGGGCTACTGCATGGGCAATTTCGTGTGCCATCACAACAGCCAGACCCTCCTCGTCCCGGGTCAGATCCAGGATGCCGGTATAAATGGCGACCTTTCCTCCTGGCATGGCCCATGCATTGACCTGCTCACTTTCCACCAGGTTAAATTCCCAGTCAAAATCCCTGACGCGCCTGGCCTGCCCGGTATTTTCGAGATAGTCAACCACCGCATTTGCAATACGGTCTCCCGTGCGATGCACCATATCGGCACGCGGATCCCCGGAGGGCAGCACCGGATGTTCCTCCATAAAACTGTGGTAATTGGCAGTGCCCATATTACTCACCATGCCTTCGGGAAGCATCCTGAACTGCCGGCGTCCTGAAACCGGAACCCGTGAGCATGCGGTCCACATTATCAGGAATGTAAGCAGAAGAATAATACGGTTTGTCTTCACGTTATGCTGGATTTCGACAAGGGAATACTTAACAAAGTTAACGAAAAAACAATAAGTTTCTATCTTTTGAATGATATCCGGTTTTCCTTGCCCTGCAGGAGGCGTCTGATATTATTCTTGTGCGTTACCGGCACAAAAAGCGCGATGGAAACAGCAAAAACAATTTTCGGCAGCAGGGTAACCTCTTTAATCAAAATCACGATAAAAGGCAGGGCAATGGCTGCAATCAGCGAGCCCAGCGACACATAGCGGGTAAGCAAAAAAACCACCAGAAAAATCCCCAGTGAAATCAAAAAGGCCTCAGGGAGAAGAACAATAATAATTCCGACCAGGGAGGCAATCCCCTTTCCGCCTTTGAAGGATGCAAAAATCGGGAATACATGTCCCGTGATGGCCACGGCACCCAATAAGATCTGAAAAATCACAAAAAGATCCGGCGAAGTAAAACTGCCCTGCATCCACCAGGAAAGACTCACAGCAGCTATCGCCTTCAGGGCATCGATCAGCAATACCACCAGGCCTATACGCGGACCAAGCACCCGCATGGCATTGGTAGCTCCGGCGTTGCCACTTCCGTGCTCCCTGACATCAATATTCCGCAGCCATTTCCCAAGCCACACGGCAGTGGGCAGGGATCCGAGAAGATAGGCAAAAATGATCAGCAATATGGCCGAACTTATAAATGGCAGGTAAAATTCCATTGGTATTAAGGTTTGACAAGCATCAGCGACACCCAGTCTCTCATTGTTTTTTCACCTCCAAGCCGAAGCCCGAGGCGGTTTCCTTCGGCAAAGATAGTATCTTTATCAAAGGACAGGAATCCGCTCAGAAATAGCAGCCCGCCGGGGTTCAACACCTTTTCGTAAGCCGCCATGTCTTCCAGCAGTACGTTGCGTGTGATATTTGCGATAATTACATCATAGTGTTCCTCGCCCAGCAACGAAACATCACCGTGAAGCACCTTCATATCAGTTACGCTGTTCCTTTCCGCATTTTCCATGGTATTTTCCCATGCGAACAGATAATTGTCAATGGCTGTAACAGGTCCGGCACCCTTTTTTGCAGCCAGGATGGCCAGCACCCCGGTACCACAACCCATATCAAGGGTGGCTTTGCCTTTCATATCGGTTTCCAGCAGCCACTCCACAACAAGTGTGGTAGTCTCATGGTGACCTGTGCCGAATGACATTTTGGGCTCAATTATGATGTCATACTCGATTCCCGGGACAGGATCATGGAAAGGAGCACGTATCCGGCATTTACCGAGGATCGTAACCGGCTCAAAATTACTTTCCCAGACCGCATTCCAGTTCTTACCCCCGATGCGTATAACCTCAAATGATAATTTCTCAGGCGGATTCTGACGGGATTGCTCGAACACCTGTTTCACCGCCAAAGCACGATATTGGCAAGCAGAAATATAGGCTTTGAACCCGTCTTCTTCTTCGGAAAAACTTTCAAAGCCAATGTCGGCCAGTTCGGCGATCAGTATCTCATTCCAGGGAGTCACCGGTTCAACCTGGCAATACAGTTCAATATAGTCCATTGATAATTGTTTTCATTGCAGGAAGGGAAAGTGGTTACCCGTTTTCCTTCCTGCGTTTGATGATCGTAAAAAAGTCTTCCACCTTCAGTGAGGCACCGCCGATCAGTCCGCCATCCACATCCGGATTGGCAAACAACTCTCCGGCATTTTTCGCATTGCAGCTACCCCCGTATAAAATAGAGATATTTTCAGCGACCTGTTCTCCGTAAGAATCACGGATCAGTTTTCGAATGTGTGCATGCATCTCCTGAGCCTGATCCGGACTGGCTGTTTTTCCGGTACCAATGGCCCAAACAGGTTCATAGGCAATAACCACCCGTTCGGCCTGATCTTTTTCCATCCATAAAACGCCCTGCTCCAACTGGTCAGCCACCACCTGGAAATGTTGTCCGGCCTCACGTTCAGGCAACTGTTCACCACAACAATATACAGGCGTCAGGTCGTTTTTCAGGGCGAGTTTCAATTTTTCCGCGAGCAGCTTATCGCCCTCCCCGAACTGACTCCTTCGTTCGGAATGCCCGATGATAACATGGGAGGCGCCAACAGAGCGTATCATGGACGCTGCCACTTCTCCGGTGAAAGCACCGCTTTCTTCATGATGGCAATTCTGGGCTCCCACAGAGACCCCGTCATGATGCTTAAACAGATCAATCATTCCTGTCAGATACACATAAGGCGGAAAAATAACCACTTCAGGTGTGTTGCTTCCGGCCCCGTCAACGAACAGCTCCTTATTTTGATCCATTTCGGCCTTCAGCCCATCTCCGAGTGTTTTCGCCTCTTCCAGGCTGAGGTTCATTTTCCAGTTTCCTGCAACAATTTTTTTTCTCATGATGATTTGTTTTTATGTCTGTTTTATTCGTTTTTTCCAAAAGTCTTATATTTCAAAGTCTTACACGCGGATCAAGCCATGCGTAGATAATGTCTACGGAGACATTCACCAGTACCAGTACCACCGAGATCATCAAAACGGCGCCCATCAGCACCGGAAAATCATAGTACTCAAGGGCATCAACGATCACCACACCGATCCCTCTCCAGCCAAACACATATTCGACAAACACCGCTCCTGCCATCAGGGAAGCGAACCACCCTGAAACGGCAGTAATAACGGGATTCAACGCATTTTTAAGTGCATGCCGGGTAATTATTCTGAACTCCGAAAGCCCCTTGGCACGAGCAGTTCGGATATAATCCTGCGCCATAACTTTGTCGAGCGAGCTGCGCGTCAGCTCGGTCACAATGGCCAGGGGACGAATTCCCAGTGTTACGGCCGGCAAAATAATATTCTGCCAGGCCATATACTCACCACGTCCGAAATCATCGACCTCCCACAAAGAACCGGTCATTGGAAGACCGGTGACATCCCCAAGCAGGTAAGCAAAGACCCAGGCAATGATAATTGCAGCAAAAAAAGAAGGTAGCGACATACCAAGTACGGAAAACACCAGGGCACCCCGGCTGAGCCATGCTTTCCTTTTTAACGCAATAAAGGTTCCGAGGATAACCCCGGAAAACATGGCGAAAAGAATGGAGATCGCTGCCAAAAGCATTGTATTGGGAAATGCAGCCCGCAGGATTTCCGTAACCTCCCGGTCACTCTGGTAAGATCGCCTCAGGTAGGGCTGTTTGGCCACAAATACGTAAGTACCGGCCGTTATGAGTTTTGCATAAGAATAATCATCCGGGTCAAGGTATATCAGACTTTTCTCTGCACTGTGGCGATGAATGCTCAATGGAGATAAGTCGTTCAGATAATGAAGGTATTGATGGTGCAATGGCCGGTCGAGGCCCAGTTCATGTTGAATGGACTCCACTGAAGAGATGTCGGCCCGCTGGCCGAGCATCATTCTTGCCGGATCTCCGGGGAGCACAGTGAACAAAAAGAAAACCAGGCTTACCACCCCGAACAATACCAACAAACCATACCACAACCTTCTGCTTAAAAATGTCAGCACGACTTTCCCGGATTTATTGGATCAACGTTCCGCAACACTCATTTTTCACCTTCCAGCTCCATTTTGATCAGCGCAAATACTGCATAGTTCACAATATCATAATAATTGGCATCAATACCTTCTGATACTGCCGTTTTCCCGTTGTTGTTCTCAATTTGCTTAATGCGCAACAACTTCATCAGGATGATATCGGTCAGCGACGTAACCCGCATATCACGCCACGCCTCTCCGTAATCGTGGTTCTTATTTTGCATCAGCTCCTTTGATCTGCCCGCAAACCGGTCATAAAGCTCAATGGCTTTTTGTTCATCCAGGTCAATTTCATCGGCCACACCAAGGTCAAGCTGAATCAGCCCCATGAGCGAATAGTTTACGATCCCGATGAATTCCGGAGGGATTCCCTCCAGGATTTTTTGCGTACCTTTGCGCTGCAAGGATCGTATTCGCTGGGCTTTAATATAGATCTGGTCGGTAAGTGAAGAAGGTCGCAGGATGCGCCAGGCGCTTCCGTAATCAGTCATTTTCCGGACAAATACGTCCCTGCAAATATCCACGATCTGGTCGTATTGTGTATCTGTATCAGATTTTGAACCCATTATTCAGAAAAGTATAATTTATTGCAAGCTTATATGGCGAAAGATACGGTTTTTTGGCCAAAAAAAACCCTGAACTGCGGGGGCAAAATTATAAATTTATCCTCACCCCTGGTGATGGGAGTGATGAATATTACCCCCGACTCGTTTTATGACGGAGGCCGGTACAAAAATCCGCTCAATGCCGTCACCCATGCCGGAGAACTTCTTTCCGCGGGAGCATCCATTATCGACATGGGTGCCGCTTCCAGCCGTCCCGGAACGAGCATCATTGCCCCCGAAGCCGAACAAAAACGTCTCATGCCGGCCCTGAAAGCCGTGGTTAAACAATACCCGGAAGCCATCATATCCATTGATACTTATCATTCCTCCACGGCAAAAATGGCAATCGAAGCCGGGGCACACATGATCAACGACATTTCCGCCGGCAACCTTGATCCTGCCATGTTTAAAACCATTGCAAACCTGCAGGTCCCCTATATTATGATGCATATGCAGGGGACACCCGACAATATGCAGCATAACCCTGTGTATAAACACCTGGTTAAAGAAATTGCAAACTTCTTCTCAGAAAAGCTGGAGCACCTGAAGCAACTGGGGGTTCACGACATACTGATAGACCCCGGATTTGGCTTTGGAAAAACCCTGGAACAGAATTACCAGTTACTGGGAAGCCTGGACTATTTTTCCATATTTGATCTTCCCCTTGTGGTGGGGGTATCAAGAAAATCAATGGTCAACAAAGTGCTGGGGGTCAAACCCTCAGAAGCCCTGAACGGCACAACCGTACTGCACACGCTGGCCCTCGGAAAGGGAGCCGGTATTTTGCGTGTACATGATGTGAAAGAGGCAGCAGAGGCTATAAAAATTGTCCGATATTATCAAAACCACCGGTAAATCCATTATCTTTAACCTTTCCGGAAATTAACATCCGTTATGTTCGATTTTTTCGCATTGGGATTTCTTCAGATAAGGCTGCCGGATATACTGGACATTGTGCTGGTTGCCATCCTGATATACCAGATTTACTTGTTGATCAGGGGCACCGGTGCCATGAACATCTTTCTGGGAATTCTTTCAGTTTACGTCATCTGGTGGCTGGTCCGGTCATTTGAAATGGAGCTACTTACAGCCATCCTGGGACAATTCATGTCTGTCGGTGTACTTGCCCTGATCATTGTATTCCAGCCGGAGATCAGGAAGTTCCTTTTGTTGCTGGGTAAGCGAAGCATTTTTAACAAAACCTCACGCACCTTTCTGAAAGGCTTATGGCAGGCTGACAATGACCAGCTTAATATACCACCCATTGTCAATGCCGTTGAAACATTTGCCGAACAACGTACAGGGGCACTCATCGTTATTACCCGGGAGAACGAACTGGAGCTGTTTGTGGAAACCGGTGAACGATTGGACGCCCTGATCTCTGAACAACTCCTGGGTTCCATATTTTACCTGAACAGCCCGTTGCACGACGGAGCCGTCATCATCACCAATAACAGGATCAAAGCTGCCCGTTGTGTACTTCCGGTATCGGGGGTCAGGCAGCTGCCTGCTTCTATGGGCCTGCGTCACCGGGCAGCCGTCGGCATCACTGAGCAGTCCGATGCCATCGCCCTGGTGGTCAGCGAACAGATCGGCAAGATTTCCTGGTGTAAAGGAGGAAAAATTGTCCGGAACATCAAGCCCCTGCAACTGAAAGAGCTTCTTGCCAGGGAATTCCTTTCGGATGATCACACCCGGGAAGAACCGAAAGATAAGTTTACATTTTTTTCAAACCTTTTTAAAAATATAAAGGGAAAATGATATTACTGGCTGACAGCGGAAGCACGAAAACTGACTGGCAATTGGTCAGGGGGAAGGAAGTGATCAAAACCCTGAAGTCAGAAGGAATGAACCCCTACTTTATCAATACAAAAGAAGCGGCAGAAATTTTGCAAAAATCCTTCGCCGAACTTCCGGAAAAAGCGAAAGTTCAGGCAGTGTATTTTTACGGTGCCGGATGTTCTTCACCGTCAAAACAGGAAGTAATCAACAAAGCCCTGCAACAGGTTTTCCCCGGCAGTCATACAGAAGTGGAACACGACATGCTGGCCGCTGCAAGGGCGCTGTTTGCCAACAAGGCCGGAATTCCCTGCATACTGGGAACAGGATCCAACTCCTGTGTTTATGACGGGGAACAGATCACAGACAGCCTTTTTTCGCTCGGGTATATGTTCGGGGATGAAGGAAGCGGGGCTCACCTTGGAAAAACCTACATTGCGGATCATCTGAAAAAAAGAGCTCCGCAGGAAATTCAGGATGCTTTTACGGACACCTACGGGCTCTCGGATGAAGAGATACTGACCAATATTTACAACAATTCCAATCCCAATCGTTTTCTGGCTTCATTTGCACCCTTTATCAGGGAGCACCTGGAACACCCCTACATTAACCGGCTGGCTGAGAGTTGTTTCGACGGTTTTTTCGAAGAGCAGGTCACCAAGTATGACGACCACCTGACTCTCCCGATGGGATGTATCGGGTCGGTGGGCTATCATTTCCGGCATATCATTGAAAATTCAGCCCGGAAATACGGCGTTCAGGCTGAGACATTCATGATCTCTCCCATGGAAGGCCTGATCAGCTATCATGCCGAATAAAATTAAGGATTTTTTCTTTTTCCTCCGGATGAAACCAGCCTGCATCCTCATACCGCCTGAACCAGGTAAGTTGTCTTTTGGCGTAACGGCGGGTATTTGTCCGGATCTTCTCCACGGCTTCCTCAAGGGTCCACCGGTTGGCCAACCAGGAAAACACCTCCTTATATCCCACTGTATTCAATGCGTTCAGCTGTCGGTAAGGGTATAATCCGAGGCATTCTTCAATGAGCCCGTCATCAATCATCTGACCTGTACGCTGATTGATCCGGGAAAAAAGTTCAGCCCGCGGACGATCAAGAACAACACGCCTGATGCGAAAAGGCCGTGTTTTATAATGCTTTTTCCGGAGCGTAGAAAAGGGGGTACCTGAACACAAAAAAACCTCCAGAGCCCGCATCATACGCTTCGGGTTACCCGGATCCACTTCGGCGTAATAATCCGGATCAACCCGGCAAAGCCATTGACGCAATCCCGTCAACCCTTTCTGCTCATATACCTCTTTTACCCTCTTACGGGTAAGGGGATCCGGGTCGGGCAACTCATCAATTCCATGACAAAGCGTATCAATATAAAGCCCGGAGCCACCCGTTACCACCACAAAATCCGATGCAGAGAAAAGTTCCTCCACCACCTGCATGGCCTGCTGCTCAAAAAGAGAAACGTTGTAGTAATCGTGCATGGAAAGGTGGCCGATAAAAAAATGGGGAACCTTGCTGCACTGTGTTTTGGTCGGCGCTGCCGTACCAATTTTCAGTTCCCGGTAGAACTGACGGGCATCGGCTGATATAATTCCGGTGTTGAGTTCTCCGGCAATATCTATGCTCAGGTCGGTTTTGCCCACTGCTGTGGGGCCGGTAATAATGACCAGGGTTTTATTTATCTTGTTCAAAATCATCCCGTTGGTTTCCCTGGTCTTCCTCAGAAAAATCATCCTCTCCTTCCACCTGATCAAACCCGGACAGATCTCCCGGAGCCTCCTCAACTTCACTGAAACGAAAATCCTTTTCCGGTTCCACGCCCGGTAGTTGTTTCGGTGTAGCCGTCAGTTCCCGGGGAACACCACCCTCACGTCGGGTAAAGGCCGGATAAACGGTATTTATGTCAGCCTTTTGGATTTTAACCATTTCAATGTAAAAAGTCCATTGATTCAACGAGTCATACACAAAAAGCAACCGTTGGTGGGGGTCATCAATATAATCTTTCAGCAAGGCATCCTGCATAAGGGGCGGGGTACGGTTCTCTCCGGGAACAGTGTTTGTGTCGGTCAGCCTGATCTCTTTAAGTTTTCGAAAGCGGTGATCACACAGGTAAAAAGAGGCCAGCATTCCGGGATCAAGCCCAAGGTTCCCCAATAGTGCCTGGTGAAAATCCTCAAAAGTCTGATCTGCGCGCAATGCAATCTCCCGTAAAAAATCGGTATGGTCTTCGAATTTAATTTTAAACTTATAAATCAGCATAAAAGCGGGTTTGGTGCCGCGAAATAAAGCATTATCTGCACAAAGATAAAGATTAATTCAATGATTTTTTCAGGGTGAGCCCCAATTTCTTCCCTTCTTCCTTCATTCTGCAAAGGGCTTCAGTCCTGTCATTGGAAATTTCGCCCTCAAGTATCGCCTCCCTGATGGCGGTCTTGATTTCCCCGACCTCGCGACAGGGGGGCAGTCCGAAAGCCTCCATGATATCCTCCCCGGATAGCGGTGGTTGCCAGTTACGCAGCCTGTCCTTTTCTTCAATCTCTTTCAGCTTGCGCCTGACATTCTCAAAGTTCGCCAGGTATCTCTTTACTTTTTCAGGATTGCCCGAGGTTATATCAGCCTCGCATAACGTCATCAGGTCATCAATATCATCGCCCGCCTCAAAAAGCAACCTTCTGACGGCTGAATCCGTCACGATACTTTCTGTCAGGGCAATGGGCCGGAGATGTAGCAACACAAGTTTCTGCACATACCGCATCTTTTCATTCATGGGAAGTTTCAGCCGCCTGAATATTCCTTTTACCATTTTGTGACCGGCGAACTCGTGCCCGTAGAAGGTCCAGCCAATCTGCGAGTCAAACCGCCTGGTTACCGGCTTGGCAATGTCATGCAGCAGGGCCGCCCACCTCAGCCACAGATCTTCAGATTCCACCGCCACATTGTCAAGCACCTGAAGGGTATGGAAAAAATTATCCTTGTGGGCTTTGCCGTCGATCTCATCCACCCCGTAAAGGGCATCCAGTTCCGGGAAAAAATGTTTCAGTAACCCGGAAGAACGAAGCTTTTTGATCCCTCTGCCGGGGGCCGGAGAAAGCATGATCTTGTTGAATTCATCCATCACCCTTTCAACCGATACAATGGTGATGCGTCCGGCATGGCGCTGAATCGCCTCAAAAGAAGAAGCATCCACATGAAAATCCAGCTGGGCCGCGAAACGGATGGCCCGCATCATCCGCAATGGATCATCGGAATAGGTCACATCAGGGTCCAGTGGAGTCCGGATACGGCAGTCCCGAATATCCTGCATTCCGTCAAAAGGATCCAGCATACGCCCGAAATCATTCCGGTTAAGGCTCACTGCCATGGCATTGATGGTAAAATCACGGCGTCGCATATCATCCTCCAGGCTTCCATCTTCCACAATGGGCTTGCGGGAGCTGGCGCGATAAGACTCTTTTCGTGCTCCCACAAACTCAATCTGCCACTCCCTGTGCCTCAGCATGGCCGTACCAAAGCTCTTGTAAACCTTCAGTTTATCGGCCTTGTTTAGCTTTTCCGCCACCCGTTTTGCCAGTTCCACACCGCTGCCGGCCACCACGATGTCAATATCGGTGGATGGTCTGTCCAGGATCTGGTCACGGACCCATCCGCCGATCACATAGGAATGGACTCCCAGCTCTTCCGAAGCCTGAGAAACCACCTGAAAAATTGTATTGCTCAGTTTTTCTTTCAAAAAAAGTAAGGTTGATTAGGTACAGGAAAGATATTAATTTCTGAGAATATGCATTTCTCCGCTTTCGTCAATCCTGACAATCGACGAAGGTTTGGGACGGCTGATAACGTCCTGCTCCAGGGGTACTATATAATCCACACTATTTTTGACCTCCTGGCTGACAACCCTGAAAGAATGGGGATTGGGTGCCCCGCTCACATTGGCTGAAGTGGAAGTGACGGGGCGGCCAAAAGCACGAAGCATCTCCTGGCAGAACTGATGATTGGGAATCCGGATGGCAATGGATCCGTCAACAGCCATCACATTTTTAGGCAAATTGCAGGCTTCGGGATATATTATCGTTAACGGTTCAGAAACGCTGCTTATCAGCTCAACCACAATTTCAGGTACCTCCTTCACATATTTCTGTAACATATCCAGGTCACTCACCAGGATAATCAATGATTTATCCACCAGCCTCTCCTTTATACGATAGACCTTCTCAACTGCCCGTGAATTTGTGGCATCACAGCCTAAGCCCCAAATGGTATCCGTGGGATAGAGAATTGTACCTCCTCCCTGCAATACATCCACCACCTTTTTTATGTCAAACTCCTGGTTATGCATCTTAATTATTCAAGTTAACAACAGGTATGGATCAATGATCCGTAAAACCCTGTCAAAAAACCACTCAGTTATCTAATTATGGATATATTCAATTGTTGTGCCAAATTCTTCTTTTTCAGGAATCATTTTCAGGCTTATTTTCTGACCACCCCATTTTCGGTCCAAACAACCTTATTTTTCTTTACCTCCCTGCGAATGGCCTTGTTCTCCATGATGGCTGACAATTGCCTGTAAGGTCTGTTGTGATCCAGGTGAACACAGATGGCACTGTAACGGATCTGCCGTCCTTTTATCCCCGCATTCATCAATCGCTCTCCAAGCTCCCTGTCCAACCCCCCGTACTTCATATCCTCATTGTAACCGTTCACTTTTAAAACATCCGCCCTCCAGCCACTGACATTGTGTCCGTTCCACGTAGTCCTGGTCGGGGTAATCCTGTTCAATAAATCCGCTGTCGCGGGATTGCGGACCAGCTTGATGAACTTACTGCTCAGGGGCTGTCCGGTTTTCAAAAGCCACCGCAATTCAAAAGGCCTTTGGGAATCCACCTCTTCCCTGGTAATTGTTTCTGAAACCGTTCTGTTCAGTTTGATATTGCCTCCACTCAGGAAGCATCCCTTACGGTGGTATCTGAGGTGCTGTTCCACGAAATCCTTCCGGGGAATGCAGTCACCGTCACTGAAGATCAGATAATCCGCTTCCGTTTCCCGGATTGCCTGGTTCAGGATCCGGCATTTTCGGAATCCTTTATCCGGCTGCCAGGTGTGATGCAAATTTAACCCACTGTTTTTCTGGTAATACCTGATCAGGTCAGCTGTTTCCTCTCCTGATCCATCATCGGCAATGATCAGGTCAAATGCTTTGAACGTCTGCGCCATATAACCCCATAGAACCTTTTCCAGCCAGCGGGGATGGTTGTAAGTACTCAGAATTACCGCAACTTCGGGCAGACGTTTCACTTGTTTTCCTCCCGCTTATGATCCAGAATCAACTGATGCAGCCGGGCATATTTCTGAAAACACAGAAACGCAGCCTGTCGGCTCACCACCAACCCCATGTACCCATCCAGAAACCCGTGTTTTACCAGGTAGTACTGAATAAATCGCCATACGGGTTTGTAAAAAACTTTCCAGGTTGAACAGGAAACACCCCTTTCAAAGGCCTCTCTGGCCGCAATGCTGCTAAAACGGTTAATGGTTTCGACATGCTCTTCCAGTGAATCACACATCCAGTGAAGCAGATCTCCCTTAAGAAACCCGGTGGCAGCATCTGATTGCATCTCTACCCTGTCATGGGGGTTCACTCCACCCCATTTTCCTTTTCGCCTGTCAAACAGCCTTAGCTTTCTGTCGGGATAATAGTTTGTATGACGCATCCATTTCCCGCAAAACCTGTTCAACCGGTTAAATCGATAAGCATCGTGCGTCCATTGATCTTTTATCGCCAGGATGGAAGAAGCCAGTTTATCCGACAGGGCTTCGTCCGCGTCCAATGACAATACGTGGTCGAAGGAGGCCAGGCCAAGTGCAAAATTCTTCTGCTCCACATATCCCAGAAATGGCTGGGTAAAAAACTTTACTCCCAGATCTTTACAGATTTCAGGTGTTCGGTCTGACGAACAGGAGTCCACCACCACGATTTCATCGGCAACCGGCTGAACAGACCGGATGCAGCGTTCAATGTGTTTTTCTTCATTGAGGGTGATGATAACCCCGGAAACAGAAGGCATTTTCACTCGTTTTGAAGCAAATGTAAGATATTTTTCATTAGACTGCCACCTGATGCTCCCGCAAGGCCTCATTCAGGCTGGTCTTACGGTCAGTGCTGGCTTTTCGTTTGCCGATGATCAGGGCACAGGGGACCTGGTAGGTCCCTGCAGGAAACTGCTTGGACATGGTTCCGGGAATCACCACCGCACGCTCCGGCACATACCCCTGGTGTTCAACTGGCTCCGGCCCGCTCACATCAATGATTCTGGTTGACCCGGTCAGCACCACATTGGCCCCGAGCACAGCCTCTTTTTTCACATGCACACCCTCCACAACAATACAGCGTGAACCGATAAAGCAATTGTCCTCAATGATCACCGGGGCTGCCTGAACCGGTTCAAGCACCCCACCGATGCCAACACCGCCGCTGAGATGAACTCCCTTTCCGATCTGGGCACATGAACCAACTGTAGCCCAGGTATCCACCATGCTGCCACTGTCCACATAGGCGCCGATATTCACATAAGAGGGCATCATAATCACATCCGGGGCAAGGTAAGCCCCGTGACGGGCAATGGCGTGGGGCACAACACGTACACCAAGCTCTTTATAGCCTTTTTTCAGGGGCATCTTGTCATGAAACTCAAAGGGACCCACCTCAATGGTTTCCATCTTTCTGGTAGGAAAATACAAAATGACCGCTTTTTTAACCCAGTCATTGACGACCCATCGGTCCGCTGCGGGGTAAGCCACCCGCAGTTCGCCCTTATCCAGCAGGTTGATCACCTTCCTGATGGCTTCACGTACCTTTTCCTGCTGAAGCAACTCCCGGTTTTCCCAGGCTTCTTCAATGATTTTTTTCAATTCATCCATACAATAAACGGTTTAATGTTTGAAGACGGCTTTCATCGGCCCTGCCTGATAATGAATCAACAAAGATATGACTATTTTTGCGCCCGTAATAATGGCAGCCGGCCATTTCTCCCGGGCTTTCGTTATCTTTGCAGAAAAATTTACGGATGGGACGGATCATGGCCATCGATTATGGAAGAAAACGTGTAGGAATTGCCGTTACGGATGAACTCAGGATTGTGGCAGGTGGATTAACTACAGTACATTCCAAAGATGTGATCAATTTTCTGAAAGATTATACCGCAAAAGAAGATGTGGAATGCATCGTGGTGGGCGAGCCCTTCGACATGCAAAACAAAGCCTCGGATGCATCGCGTTATATCGATCCCTTTGTCAAGCACCTTCGCAAACAATTGCCCGGGATAACTGTTGAAAGACTGGATGAACGCTTCACCTCAAAGATGGCCCTGCAGACCATGATCGATGCCGGGCTGAGGAAGAAAGCCAGGCAAAACAAAGCCCTGGTTGATACCATAAGTGCCACCATTTTATTGCAAAATTACCTGGAGAAAATTTCCAATAAATATTCATCATGAGTATACTACCCATACGTGCATATGGAGACCCCGTACTAAAGGAAAAAGCCGTAGCGGTTACCCCGGAACATCCCGGCTTAAAAGAGTTGATCGACAACATGTGGGAAACCATGTACAAAGCCAGCGGCCTGGGGCTTGCCGCCCCGCAAGTGGGAGAAAGCCTGCGGATTTTTATCATCGACGCTTCTCCTTTCGGGGATGAAGAACCCGTATTGTCAGACTTCAAAAAGGTTTTTATCAATGCCGAAATACTGGAAGAAACGGGAAAGACCTGGTCTTTTAACGAAGGGTGCCTGAGTTTTCCCGGGTTGCGGGAAGACATCAGCAGGCCGCCGCATATCCGCATCAGTTACCAGGATGAGGATTTCAATAAATATGAGGAAGAATATACCGGCCTGGCTGCCCGGATTATACAGCATGAATATGACCACATCGAAGGTACGCTGATGGTGGACCGCATGATGCCCCTAAAGCGAACCCTGCTTCGGAAAAAACTCAATAACATTACCAAAGGGCTGGTCGATGTGGATTACAAGATGAAATTCCCCCTGAAAAAGAAATGACTTACCAAAAACACAGACTCTCCAACGGCATACGGATTATCCACCGGTACACCGATTCTTATGTGGCGCATTGCGGATTAATGATCAATGCCGGTTCGCGCGACGAGCAACCGGAAGAACAGGGCCTGGCGCACTTTATCGAGCACGTGATCTTCAAGGGCACCGAAAAGAGAAAAGCTTACCATATTCTGAGCCACATGGAGAACGTGGGAGGAGAAATAAACGCCTTCACCTCCAAGGAGGAAACCTGCATTTACGGTTCGTTCATGCACCCCTATTACCAACGGTGGTTTGACCTGGTGGCTGACATCGTTTTCCGGTCTGTGTTTCCTGAAAAGGAATTGAAGAAAGAAAAGGACATTGTGATTGATGAGATCAATTCCTACAAAGACAATCCTTCAGAACAGATCGTTGATGATTTTGATGAGATCATTTTCGATGGTCACCCCCTGGGGAACAACATTCTCGGCACACCCGGGCATCTGAAACATTTTGACGGCGATATGGTCCGCCGGTATATCCGGAGAAATTACGTGACCGAAGAGATGGTCATCTGCTCAGTGGGGCGAATGGATTTTTCAAGGCTGGTACAGATGGCCGAAAAATACTTCGGTGACATCCCGGCTTCCTCCAGGAAAACAGCCCGTCAGCAAGTAACAGGCTACAATCCGGGGCAAAAAGAGATCAAAAGGCACAACCATCAGGCGCACTGCATGATCGGCAACCAGGCTTACAGTATGTCACATCCCCGGCGCACCGGCATGCTGCTGCTGAATAACATTCTCGGGGGACCGGGAATGAATTGCCGTCTTAATATGTCGGTCAGAGAAAAACATGGTTTTTGCTATCATATAGAAAGCATGTACCAGCCCTACTCCGATGCCGGCATTTTCGGAATTTATTTCGGAACAGATCCGGGTTACGTACACAAAACAGTGAAGCTTGTCAACAAAGAACTCTCCAGGCTGCGTGATCAAAAAATGGGATCGCTGCAATTGAAGCGGGCAAAAAACCAGATCACCGGACAGGTGGCCATCGCTTATGAATCAAACCTGAGCGATATGCTTTCGGCCGGTAAAAGCATGTTGCACTTAAATACAATTAATAGCATTGAAGAGGTCGGGAGAAAAATCGAAATGGTCACTGCGTCGGAACTGTTGGAAACAGCCAATGAGCTGCTTGATCCTGGCTGTATGAGTATGCTGACATTTAAACCTGCATAAACATTATGGAGCTCATACCGGAATTTATTGAAGAGTATGCTTCCGCCTTTAGCAGTGATGAACCGGATGTACTGAAAAAGTTAAACCGGGATACCCGGGCAAAAGTGCTGCAATCCAGAATGCTGTCAGGGCATCTGCAGGGACGCCTGCTTTCCTTTGTCAGCCGGATGATAAAACCCGGACGAATTCTCGAAGTCGGCACCTATACAGGATATTCTGCACTATGTCTGGCTGAAGGCCTCACAGAAGAAGGAAAGCTGCACACCATCGACCACAACCCCGAACTGGAGGATTTCGCCGCAGACTACTTCAGAATGGCGGGCAGGGATGACCAGATCATCCAGCACGTGGGTGAGGCCCTTGATGTAATACCATCACTGAAAGAGACATTTGACCTGGTGTTCCTGGATGCTGACAAAATAAATTATGTGCGCTATTTTGACCTCATCTTCCCAAAATTGAAAACGGGAGGCCTCGTTCTGGCCGACAATGTATTGTGGGGCGGAAAAGTATTCGATCCGCCTGATGAAAGAGACGAGGAGGCCACGGGCATTGTGCGTTTCAATCAACACATCCGGGATCATAAGGGAGTCAGACAACTGCTGTTGCCCCTCCGTGACGGGCTGATGGTCATAGAGAAAGTCTGAACATCTAATCTAATCTAATCTAATCCAGGAATAGGTCCTGCAGGCTGGTACTCACAGATATGTGGTTGGGGGCACCGGCCAGGTGATAATTGGAACGGCCGTAGTTAAGCCGGAAACGGGAAATCTGCATGCCAAACCCCCACGAAAACCCAACCGTGGAAAGCCTGGTATCTACCTTCATTTCCTGCCGGCGCCTGTAATTATATCCCATCCGGAAAATGAAATTATCCCCTGGGATAAACTCCACACCCGCCACTACGTGTCGCATCAGGTTATCTGCCAAATCCCCGATCCGTTCATTCCATCCCGGGTCTTCTTCCCCGGTCTGGTTATCAAACAATCCGGGTAACAGAGCCGGAGAATCATACCCCAGGTTATAATTATGCAGATTATGGGCCACAAGTGAAAAACGGAACGGTGCATTGGCCAGCTCCTTAGATACCCCGAGCATCAGATCAAACGGGAGGGGTTCACGGTTGCCGTCGTGATAATAGGTTAGCTGCCGGCCTGCATTGCTTACCACCAGGGATGCTGCCAGTTGCTGTTCGGGATTGAAATAGGCCACGGAAACATCTACGGCAACACCAATTGACGAATAAGTATGAAAGGAAGAATAGATCAGCTTCGTGTTGCTGCCGATGGAGAAGTTCTCATTGAGGGGACGCCCCCAGCCAACCTGGAAACTGTATTCCCCGGCGGAAAACTGCCCGGTTACATGCCCTGTATGATCTGCTTCCACGAAAGTTCCGTAGTTGATATACTGTAACGACCCGCTGAACTGCCCCAGGTCCTCAAAATACCGGGTAAAAGCAACCGTCCCGTAATTGATGTCATCAAAATAATCCACAAAATTCATTGAAAGGTGATTGTCCATCTCCGGACTCAGGAGCGCAGGAATACGAAGGGCCATCCCCGGATCATTGTCCAGGACGGGAAATGCATAGCCTCCCAGGGCAGTAATTCTTGCTGTCGGAGAAAGGTTGAGGAACTCATACACCCGGCCGCTCTGCCGCTGGGCAGCAACATCACCGGAAGATAATGGCAACAGTATTATGAGGCAGAATATGGTATATAGAGACTTCAAATGGCCATGTTGTTATGTAACAATACTAAAACGGCAAACCCCTGCATATATTTTTCATCCGGGGGACTTTGCTGAACGGCGCGAACCCTCTTATTGCCCCGACACTCCAGCAGCCTTTAAAAGCTGCCCGTGAACCTTCTGAACCTGGTCAATCAACAGGGAGTTTTCGTCATTTTCGATGACAAAATCTGATATCGGTCTTTTGTCTGATTCAGGCCATTGATGACGGGCCCGCTGCCGGACAGAATCTGCCTCCACCCCGTCGCGCTTACACACGCGACTTATGCGCAAATCTTCCGGGGCTGCCACCAGCACGATCTTATCAAAGTCGCCGGCAAGGCCACTCTCAAACAAAATGGCTGCTTCTTCCATTACATAAGGGTGACCAGCCTGTTTATCCGCCCACTGTCTGAAATCTGCCCTGACCAATGGATGAATGACCGCATTCAGCTGCCTGAGTTTTTCTTTATCGGCAAACACAACAGAGGCAAGCTTATGGCGATCAATCTTCCCGTTGTCGCTCAACACCTTCTCGCCGAAAAGCGATATTACCTTTTCCTGTACTTCGGCAAGACCAAGAAACTGCCGTCCCTTTTCATCAGCGTAGTAAACCGGTACATCAAGCATGGCAAACAAACGGCTTACAGTTGTTTTACCGCTTCCGATATTTCCGGTGAGGCCTACAAGTATCATGGTTAAGTATGAATTTTATCAGAAAACCGGGATGTTGTTAACGCCCCGGAATATTGGTAACGCAGAGAATGTGGTTCTATTCCAGAATTATATATTCCACTGAAGAAGGACGCACATGCAAAATTCGCACAAAACGAGGGTGACTGTCAAGCTGAACTTCAAGCCGGCCATCGCTGTTTTCAACGGCGGCAGGACAGTTTACGGAAGCCCCGAACATCTGGTTATCAACAGAAAAATAATCGCGCAATGACACCAAAAAACTGACAGTGACGCTGGAGGGGAAAAGACGCAGATCAACTTCCGGGTACTCATCCGGACATACAACCTGTAGCTCGAGTTCAAGGGTTGATTCAGTGAACTCTTCCACGGGCACGGTAACCTCCACCTGCCGGACATCCGCCTGTAATGACGAAACGTTGGCCGGGAGATTAAGCGCAAGGGTCTCTGTCCTGGTCTGACGCAGATTGGAAACCTCCCAGTGCCTGGTAGCTATAAACTCCAGGGTGTCAAGAACGGTACTCGGTCCTGTCAGCGTCACACTATCAGGCTCAATATCAATGCTTCCGTATTGATCAAAACGGTCAGCAAAGGATATATCGGCTTCAAGTTTTACAGGAAGTTGCTTTTGCACAGCAGGAACCAGCTGAAGAAACAGGGAGTCCGGGAATACCGAACTCACCTCTACACTGGGTTCGATCCTGCCGGCAATCTCGTCGGCAATCTGATCGCTGGTCAGGTAATGCATTTCATTCCCATCCCTGACCGTGGAAAACAACCGTTCCGAAGGAAACCGCAGGGTGTCAATTTGCGGGAAAAAGCGCAATTGTATGAGCCTGGCGCCTGTGCCATGCAGGGTATATTCCACCAGGCTGTCGCTCTGACTGGCTGCCAGCTCCCCTTCAGGAAATTCTTCGAATCTGACGGGCAAGCTGAAAGTGGCCTGATTTTCCTGAGACAATTTGGAAACTACCCAAAATAAAGTGCTGATAATAAGACATACAAAAAAAATGTATGCCTTACGCTTGGTAGCCGCCTCCCCCGGTGTAAGGACATCTTTTTTTCGCCATAAAACCCGCCAGATCATCTATCGCTTTTCCCCGAGCTGATCAGAGGCGCCATCCATTGCAACAGCAGACTTCTCAATACGAAGTCTGTTTCCGTCTTCCACCTCAATGGTAAATGAGCGCTCCTGTTCTTCTACAATCTTACCGTGAATACCACCTATGGTGATCACCTTGTCTCCCTTTTTCAAACTCTCACGATATTGGCGCAACTTCTTCTGCTTTTTCATCTGCGGCCGGATAAAAAACAGGTAAAAAACAAGGACAATAAGGATCAGTGGGAGAAAAGCACCAATTCCGCCTCCGCCATTCTCAGCAGGAGCCATCAATAATACATTCAGCAAATTCATCGGTTGGACTATTTTAATTTAAAAAAAGATCTGTTTCAGCAAAGTTAATAAAATCATTCAGATGCGTTGTCTCGCATCCCTCCGTATTGACCTGGGATTTTTCCGTCCCTGTTGAACTGCTCCACCAGCTTATCCAGTACCCCGTTGACAAAAACCTTGCTTTTAGGTGTACTGTACATTTTGGACAGTTCAATGTATTCATTCAGGCTTACTTTAACGGGGATATCCGGAAACTTGAGCACCTCCGTAAGGGCCATCTCCATGATGATCATATCCATCAGCGCGATTCTTTCCACATCCCAGTTCCGGGTTTTGGATGAAATGATCTCGTTAAAGGCACTGTGATTGATAATGGCTTTCCGAAAGAGCTCAATGGCAAAAATTTTGTCAGACTCTTCCTTGAAAAGATCCATAAGTGCCAGCTTGCCATGATCGGCATCGGATTGCTTCAGGGTCTTGATCAGCATTTTACTGACCAGTTCCCAGTCATCAATCCAGTAGATACTTTTTTCCTCGTAAATAGAATGCAACAGCTCAAAAGGCAATACATCCTTTTTGAACAATTTTATCACAAACCGGGTATCTTCTTCAGGATCATCTGACGAAGACGCCATATACTCAGAATAATAATTCTGCGATTTCACCCTGGCCAGTAGCTTTCTCACCAGTTCCCGGTCATTGTTCCAGGAAACCCCCCTTGCTTTTGCCCGCTTTTGCAGGGTTTCATCACCGGCGATCATTTTCAGGCAGGCATTCTCAACAAAGCGCCGGGTGGGATTAAGGTCTTGTGGTGTGGGCAGCCGTTTTAAACGGTTCTCCTCTATAATGCGTTCCTCCTGGCTTATGAGTTCTCCCAGCAGTGTCAGCTGATACAAATAGAGGTCATAAATCTTTTCAATCCCAAATAACAGCTCCTTTTCACCAGAGGCAATGTCCTGATTATGCGTCTGATGGTAAGCATACAGACTTTGGAGTACTTTTACGCGAAGATGCCTTCTGTTTAGCATATGTATTTTGTCAATTATTTGGAATCGGAGCATCGGTGAAACAGCTACATCAGAGATGCCTGAAAAAAACAATGCAAAAGTAAGGGATTTTTGAAAGGGAGGCGATTTTTTTCTATATTTGACTCCAAATATCAGATTCAAGGCCCCTAAATGGCCAACGTTCTTTAAGGTTTGCCAAAATTTTTTTAGAAAAGAAAGAAAACAGGAGTACTATCATGGATGAATTTGGCACTAATGTTCCCAGGGATGACATTTTTTCAAAAGCAGTAAGGGCAGGGAAAAGAACCTACTTTTTTGATGTAAAATCCACCCGTTCAAACGAATTGTACCTCACCATTACGGAGAGCAAGAGGCGGTTTAACCAGCAAACAGGCAAGTTCTTTTATGAAAAGCACAAGCTTTTCCTCTACCAGGAAGACTTTGACAAGTTCAGAGAAGCGCTGGGTGAATCGTTTAAAGCTATTGATGAACTGCAGGGCGAAATAACAAGGCCTGAGAAGCGGGAAGAATCATCAACCGGCGGAGAAAGCGGTGAGTCTTCCGGAACCACTTCCGGTGGGCCGAAACCTGAAAGCGACATTTCCTTTGAGGACCTGGATGATCAGGACAAAGAGTCAGGAGAAGAGGAGGAAGAGGACAAGGATAAATAGCAGCCGGCTATTGCCTATGTTGTTCCGGGAT
>SL_3KL_010_SEDDRAFT_10000108_pt1 | contig 52937 bp, 46 predicted proteins | sample SodLakKL_010_SED_2_FD_10381 | JGI IMG/M metagenome (IMG submission 10381)
GGAGGGAATGGAGAGAATGGAGAGAATGGAGAGAATGGAGAGAATGGAGAGAATGGAGAGAATGGAGAGAATGGAGAGAACGATGACAATGGAGCCAATGAAGAAGGCTGGATTGTTGTTGGTGAACCGAATCAATCCTATAACCTCCTGGATCTAACAAATGGCGTTTATGAAGTTCTCGGACAGACCGAACTTGAAGCAGGTAATTACCAGCAGATCAGGTTAATAGTTAGCCGGGAAGAAAATAATGTTGTCATTGACGGCCAAACATATGACATGTTTGTCCCCAGCGGTACTCAAACCGGAGTGAAACTGAATATTGATGCCGAGATCACAAATGGCAGTGAGCTTGTAGTTCTGCTCGACTTCAATGCAGCAAAATCTGTCGTTGAAAGGGGTCAGGGAAATGCCCCAACTCCATACCTTTTGCAACCGGTTATTCGGGCTTCTATTCTTGATAATGTAGGTAGTATATCAGGATCGGTTAATCCGGTTGAATCAAGATCGGTTATTCACGCTATTAGTGGCGCTGATACCCTGACAAGCACCTTCGCTGATGTAGAATCAGGTGAATTCAAGCTGATGGGTCTGGAGGCAGGGTTCTATACTGTATCTGTAGATCCTCAGGAGGAAGATTATGAAGGTACTGAAATTCATGATGTTGAAGTCATCGTCGGTGAAATAAATGAGTTGGGAGAAATCAACCTTACTTCTGATAACGGCGAAAATGGCGAAAACGATGAGAATGGAGAGAATGGAGAGAATGGAGAGAATGGAGGATAAAATTCAGGTTTTCTCCTGAACACAGAAACAGATAAAAGCCCTGCTTTTAGACAGGGCTTTTATTTTATGAAAGTTACAGGGAAATCCAGGGAAATGGTTTATAGTCGGGTTTTCGTTTTTCCAAAAAAGCATTGCGGCCTTCTTCGGCCTCATCTGTCATATATGCTAACCTGGTGGCTTCACCGGAAAATACCTGTTGCCCAACCATTCCATCATCCACAAGGTTGAAAGCGAATTTGATCATTCGAATTGCAGTAGGACTTTTTTCCAATATTTCTCTGCCCCATTCAACTGCACGTTCTTCCAGTTTTTCATGGGGAACCACTTCATTTACCATTCCCATTTCAAATGCTTCCTGAGCAGAGTAGTTACGACCAAGGAAGAAAATCTCCCGGGCACGTTTTTGGCCAACCTGACGAGCAAGTAAGGCAGAGCCATACCCTCCGTCAAAACTTGCTACATCTGCATCTGTCTGCTTAAAAATGGCATGTTCTTTACTTGCAAGAGTGAGATCACAAACCACATGGAGACTGTGCCCGCCGCCGACAGCCCACCCAGGTACTACACAGATCACTACTTTCGACATGAACCGGATGATACGCTGGATATCCAGAACATTTAAACGCGCAATACCGTCTTCTCCTTCATATCCTGTTTTTTTTCGAACTTTTTGATCACCGCCTGAACAAAAAGAGTAGACACCATCTTTTGCAGGTCCTTCGCCGGATAGTAATACTACCCCGATACGGGTATCTTCACGGGCATCAATAAGTGCTTCCTGTAATTCAAACAGTGTTTTTGGCCTGAATGCATTTCGAACATCCGGGCGGTTAAAGGCAATACGGGCTATGCCGTCAGCTTTCTTATAAGTGATATCTTCATATTCCTTTATGGTATTCCAATTCATAGCTGTAATTGATTTATATATTTTTTTATTGCATTGATGAACTTTACCGGTTGATCAAGATGAACCCTGTGGCCGGCTTCATCTATTTCAATTGAGTTCGAATCAGGTAATAATTGATCCATTTTACGATGAATCCGGACAAATTTAGAATCTTTGTTTCCAGCAATTAATAGTACCCGGTGATCGATGGAAGATAACCTGTTACAGACTGATTCCATATTTCCGGTTCCAAATCCTCTCAAACTTGCGGCAAGAAGCAGCGGGTTCTGGCTGCGCATCACTTTATTATAGTTTTCAAGTGCAAATGATGACCGGTTAATATTTGAAAAAAGTGGCAGTGTCATCCATTTGTCGAGGAAAGCAGCAAAGTTCTTTTCGATTTCTCTTACCCTGTTTTCATCAATTCCGGCTCGTTTTTTGCGCTCATCAGGATTCTTGATTCCGCACGTTGTGCTTTCAAGGATCACCCCGTGAAAATAGTTTGATATCTCGGATAACAGGTTTAAAACCAATCTGCCACCCATACTATATCCATAAATAATCAAAGGAGATAGTTTAATTCGGTCAAGGATTGATCTTATATCAAAAATCTGCTTTTCAACTGAATAACGAATAGGATTTTCCGGTCCGCCAGTCCTGCCGTGGCCAATCAAATCAATTGTTACAGGATTACAGAAGGGGTTAAGTAATTGGATGAGAGGGTCAAATGATTGCCCGGAACCCATAAAACCGTGAAACATTATCAGGTAGGGTAAATCTTTTCGATTTTGATGAATAGTCAAATAATAATTAACACCATCAGAATACAGTTTCATAGGATAGTTAATCTGTCTTTATCAAGGGAGCGGAAAATCCATTGCTCAAATCTGTCGCACCAGGCTTCAAGTGTATAATTTTTCAGGGCAGTCTGCCGGCACATATTTCTGTCTATTTGATCGATCATCTTCATATAATTTGCGATCTCCGGTATATTACCTGGTTTGGCAAGAAATCCGGTTACCTTATCCTCAATGATCTCTGAAGGCCCTCCGATTCGATAACTTATTACCGGGACTCCACAAGCGAGAGCCTCAATAATTACATTTCCAAATGCTTCAATCCAGCGAGGAGTCATGATCAGGGCCCTGGACTTCCCGAGGATCCCCTGCATTTTTTCCGTTTGCAGGAAACCTGCATAATTCATATCGGTATGAGGGTACTTCATCATAATTTCATTCCAGTAAACCGGGTCTTCTTTTTTTCCCAATACAACCAACTTTAAAGAGGTCATATCCGCGGCTTCCACAGCATCTTCAAGACCTTTCTCTCTTGAAATCCTTCCAACCCAGGTAAAATAATCTTCAGGGTTTTCGCAATATTGATATTTAGCCAGGTCAATTCCCTTACCAAGCACCGTAAATTTTTCCGGTACCGGAAAAGTTGAAGCCTGTGAGTGTGTATTACACGACAATCGGTTCGGAAACCTCGAGGCCACCCGTTTAATTTCAAAATCAATCGCATCATTGAGAGAGCTCATGGAGATGAAATGGAGGAGGGGTGTCTTGAATGATGGTGTCAGATACAAGGGAAGCCAATCATACGAAAAGTTCACAATCAGATCATATTGTGATTGATTCTGATTTGCATATTTACACATATTACTGAGTACCGAATTATCCGGTGAAGCCGGTAAATCAGTTCTTGATTGGTATTGCGCCTTGGGTTGAAGATTACCTTCGATCCGGATGATATTCTGACCTTCAAGAACAGACCCTATCGGTGCCAGGATATCGGTTTGATATCCGCGTTTTTTCAGTTCATTCGACAGGTTAAGAATTGTCAGTTCAACCCCGCCACCAATTCCCGAACCAAGAGGAGCAACTGATGTTGAAATAAATAGAATTTTTAAGGAATGAATTCCTTGCATTATTGAGAAGTCAGATTGAAATTTCTCCGCACTGACCAGTAGGTCACCTTGTTATTGATTCCAAAGGATATTACGCATTTTCATTGATTTATCCGGATCGGTTTTACACTCTATTAAAACAGGCCCGTCCGAAATAAAATCATCCGGATTTGTTTCTTTTAATTTTTTAAGTGAATCAATGAAGTGATACGAAATACCATGCATCCTGGCCAGTGATGAAAAGTCAGCATGTTGAGGGGTCTGAAAATACTTTCCAAAATATTTTTTTTCACTGTAAACCGGAAGCATCCTGAATATATTTCCACCACCATTATTTAACACTGTGATAGCGAGAGGTTGATTAGATTCTTTACTATTCAGAAGTGCATTACTGTCATGTAAGAGAGCAAGATCTCCGATAAAAACAAACATTTTTTTCTGATTGACATGCTGAATACCCATTGCAGTGGAAAGTATACCATCTATACCTGCAGCTCCTCTGTTTACATAAGAATTCGAAATATGCAGTGATCCGTGTCCAAACATTGAGAGATCACGTATGGTAAAGGAATTTGAAGTCATGATATCCCAACCNGACGAGAGAGATTGGGTGAAATGATCAATAACATGCCCGTCTGTCATACTGCTTTCAAGATGCAGGGCTTTACTTATAACAGATTCTGCCTCCCGGTTCTTGTTGGCCCATAATTCAAGCCAGGACTGCTGTTTTGGTGAAATTGATTCAAGGTCAGGAATTCTGTTATTCAGAATATGACGATGGCTGGTAGTTCCAAAACTGTCCTGCCATGTATCGCGGTTCAGAAATTGTATTACCGGAATGGATAGGTTACCCGATTCAAATATCTGGAGTGATTTACTGAATGGCTGGTTACCGGTTTTTATGATCAGGTCTGGTAGTAAAGATTCTTCATTCTTTTTGCTGTTTAAAAACAAATCGAACCTGCCGATGAAATTCAAAGATCCTGGCAGATGAGAGCCGGGTTCAGCAATTACCGGAATGTTCAGATTCCTGGATAAACGTGACACAAGATCAGTTAAAGGGCCGGGCCTGTCATCCGGGCCTGCGATGATGACCGGCCTGTGTGCATCATTCAAGAGGCTTCTCGTTTCCTCAGGTAGTGTATAAGTACCATCGGATGTATCAGTAAATGATCGTTTATTCAAACTCTGTGAAACCTGATCCCTGTTCAGATTTTCAGCTTGTTGCAATGATTCTTTTGACGGATTGAGTGGTTTTCGAAAAGGGGCGTTGATATGTACAGGGCCTGCCCGGTTCTGAGCGATATCAACGGCCTGTTTTGCAAGCAGGGTTAAACGGTTATAATCTCGTTTTTCATGAACCGGTTCACCAAGTTCATGAAAGTAAAGGACCGCATCTGAAAAGATCTTGACCTGGTCGATGGTTTGAGAACTGCCGGTGCCCCGAAGGTGTGGCGGGCGGTCTGCTGAAATTATGATAAGGGGAATTCCGGATTGTTTTGATTCGATAACAGCCGGATGATAATTGGCAAGAGCAGTTCCCGAAGTGCATATAAGAATCGAAGGTATGCCTGAACCTTTTGAGCTTCCAAGTGCCTGAAACGCAGCAGACCGTTCATCGATCGCAATATGACTGGAAAATCCCGGATGTGTTGCAGCAGCGAGCACCAGAGGTGTGGATCTTGAGCCCGGTGAAATGTATACATGCCGAACCCCTTCCTGGTAGAATGCTCTGAAAAGGTGAGATGTCCAGCTCAGGTGATCAGCCATAATCGAGTATCAGGATCGGCTTTTCGTTGCCAGCTTCAGGGCATCAAGAATCGGTGATAATTTCATTTCCGTTTCTGTCCATTCTTTCGACGGTTTTGAATTTTTGACAATTCCACAACCGGCAAAAAGCCTTGCTGAGCTATTCATGATCCATGCACTCCGGATGGCAACAGCAAATTCTCCACTTCCATTCATGTTATACCATCCAACCGGCCCTGCATACCATCCTCTGTCAATTTTCTCAATTTCGTTGATGTATGGAACAGCATCATCTTTAGGAAAGCCACCGACTGCCGGTGTGGGGTGAAGCATTTCAGCCAGTTCGTGTACGGAAATCTCTTCTGTAACTTTCGCTGAAATTGGTGTGTAAAGGTGCTGAACATTACTCAGCTTTTTTATACCCGGTTTACGGGGATATTCTGCATTGACACGATTACGTTTCAGATTGTTCCGGATATCCTTGACAACGAATTCGTGTTCTGAGCGGTCTTTTTTACTCGCCATAAGTATATGGCCAAGAGCCATATCTTCAGATGCACTCTCTCCACGTGAGATACTTCCTGCAAGCCCATCTGTCATCATTAAATTTCGTTTTAGTGAGACAAGCCGTTCAGGTGTGGCACCAATAAAACTCGGACCCTGGTCAACCTTGATCATAAAGTTAAAGCATTCAGGAAATTGTTGACGCAAAAAATACATGACACGTGGAATCGGTATCCTTTTTTCAGCCTCTACATTAACCTGGCGAGCGAGGACTATTTTTTGGAATGTGCCATTAGCAATCAGTTTTTTTGATTTATTTACCTGTTCATTCCAGTCACTAAATGAACTTTCAGTCTGTAGTAAATCTGAATCAGGCACCTTGTCCTTAGAATTGGGAGTTTTATATGCTTTAATCGATTGAAATACAGATATAAACTGATTCAGTACAGATTCCAGGTTTTCAATAATGGAAGTATGATTCCTGTCTTTTAACGGGACAGTTATCATAAGTATCGACTTTTTTCCTGTTTTAAGAATTAGCCATTCGGGCAGGGTAAAGTGAGAAGCCCCAAAGTTTTTCCACGATTTATGGATATTATGATCCGAAAAAGAGTATCCTCCTACCAGAACCGGCTCTGTTACTTGATGATCATGTTCCGAAATTGATAAAATTTTTCTTTTTAACAGTTTGCTTTGATCATTGATTTCAGTAAATCGGTTACTGCCTGTAGCTTTAAGAGTTACTAAAGACCCGCCAGCGGCAATTGCAAATTCATTTTGAGGTTGTTCCCAATAAAACAGATCGGGAGTGTCGGAATAGTGTTCAATATATGCAAGCGGGTCAACTTCAGGAATGGAGAGTGAATAGGAAATCCAGTTGTTTCCGGAATCAGTTTTTAAAATTTTTCGAATCTTCTTCGAATCCAATGTCAGCTGCAGAATGTCCTGTTCATCGGTAGTATTTTGCCGTCTATTGTCCATTAAAACCTGTTATGGTTAATCTAAAATCTTAACTTTCACAACTTTCAATATTTATTGAAAATAAGTCATTCCGGATGATTAACAAACAATTATTTGAAATCGTGATCATTTAACGGCAAAGATTATTGAGGTGCAAAAGGAAGGAACGTTGTTATCTTGCGTCGTCAACTCCACCTGATTCAAATGGATGTTCAATTCCGTAATCCCGGGGATCATATTCAGCAAGTTCGAAATAATAATCCCAGGCAAGCCGGCTCTGGCCATTTTCATCAACCCAGTTTGGATGACTTTGTTTAATCAAGCCCACAACCCGTTTTGCGTATTCAACTCGTTCTTCAGGTTCAACACGCGGAAGAGCTTCGATCATGAGGTCAAGATTATACCCGCAATCATAATCTTTTGGTTTTTTTTGTTCCAAAAACATTAATTAAGCCTTTATCTCAATTGGTTAGAAGGTTTGAACGAATGGAAACTACGATTTTTCTGTCTATTATTGTAATCACTGACAAAAACAATTTCATTTGTGATACAGTTATCTACGAAGCTATTGCATTTTGCTTATATTCACCTGCACTTAAATTTGAGAATTAATTTTATAAAAGATGTATTACAACTCCATTCTTGAAACTATTGGAAATACCCCGCTTGTAAAGCTGAACAGGGTAAATCAGGGTACTGATGCAACAATTTTGGCCAAAGTGGAATATCTAAATCCGGGACAAAGCATCAAGGACAGAATTGCTGTAAAAATGATTGATGATGCTGAAAAGAATGGATTGATAAAACCGGGAGGGACAATAATTGAGGGGACATCGGGGAATACCGGAATGGGTCTTGCACTGGTTGCTGCGGTCAGAGGGTATAAATGCATTTTCACAACAAATGACAAGCAAAGCAAGGAAAAGATTGATTTACTCCGGGCACTTGGAGCAGAAGTTCGTGTCTGTCCCACAAATGTTGAACCGGACGATCCGGAGAGTTACTATTCTGTTGCAAAAAAATTAAGTGAAGAAATTCCCAACTCTTATTATCCGAACCAATATGATAATCTGAGTAATACCCAGGCACATTATGAACAAACAGGTCCTGAGATCTGGGAACAGACGGAAGGTAAAATTACCCACTATGTAGCCGGTATGGGCACGGGGGGTACCATTACCGGGGTAGCTAAATTTTTAAAGGAGAAGGATCCTTCGATTCAGGTAATCGGAATTGATAGCGTTGGATCGGTTTACAAAAAATATTTTGAAACCGGCGTATTTGACAAGAATGAGATTAAACCATACCTGACCGAGGGAATAGGAGAAGATCTGATTCCTAAGAATATTGACATGAGTGTGATCGATTCGGTAGTTCAGGTTAATGACAAAAACGCATTTTCCGCTACACGTGATCTTGCTAAAAAAGAAGGGCTTTTTGTGGGAGGATCATGTGGAGCAGCTGTCTATGGAGCTTTAGAATATGCACGAGATCAGAAATTATCTGAAAATGACTTGATGGTGGTAATACTTCCCGATAGTGGTACACGATACATCTCCAAGATCTTCAATGACGAATGGATGCGAGAAAACAACTTTCTCGATGAGTAATGAAATGAAATCGGAATGCTCTTTTAATTTATTAAAACCATGGATGACAAAACGAAAAAGCCAAGGAAATCAAAGCAGATGGAAATCAACCTTCCTGACAGTGAGGCCCAGGGTACTTATTCAAACCTGGTGATGATCACTCACTCGCCTTCAGAGTTTGTACTGGATTTCATTGCTGTAATGCCCGGAGTACCAAAGGCGAAGGTTGTGAAAAGAATGATTTTGACGCCAGACCATGCTAAACGGTTATCAACAGCTCTCAGTGAAAATGTCAGCAGATATGAAAATGAGCATGGGGTAATTACAACAAAAGAGAAGTTTGATATTCCCTTCAATTACAGAGGCCCAAAACCGGAAGCTTAATACGGTTTATTTTTTTGTAAAAATAAACAATATGATTCCAAGTGCGAGGAAGAGCAGATGGGGAATGCTTGCAGCATAAAGCGGATCGATTGCACCGGATGCACCGAAAGGCTCAATCACTTTCATGAATACAAGGTAAATAAAGCTGAAAATCAGCCCGACAGCGATATAGAATCCTTTACCTCCTTTTCTTCTCTCTATTGCCAAAACGAACCCTATCAGTGATACCACTATAATCGATAACGGGTAGGCAACCCGTCCGTAAAACTGAACAAGGGGTAAATTTATCTCACCGGCACCGACTCTTCGTATCGATTCAATATAATTTACAGCTTCCGGGTAAGTAAGCTGATAAATGTCTGAAGTTCTTCGGGCCAGATCACGTGGTATTATATTCATTTCGAGATAGTGATCCCTGTTTGTAGTGTCCACGAATGAATCTGATGTAAAAAGCCGTTCACGGAAATTGTCAACTTTCCAGACACTCAGGGAATCGACCCACTCCATTCGGTTAGCAGTTACTACTCTTAAAATATCATGATTCTCATCAAATTCTACCATGGTTGCCCTGTAACCAACCTGGGTATTTGGGTCAAAATGGTTAACATTAAAGATCGTATTGTACGATTCCTGCCTGTATAAACCCCCTCTGTCAATTCGATCGGCACGGCCGCTGAGATACTGCTGTTCAAATTCTATTCGCTCGGCATTGGATTGTGGTATGATGTATGCATCCAGATAGCTGATCAGAATTGCCAATGAAAACCCGAATAAAAGGTATGGAACGATAAGCCGGTACAAACTGATTCCGGCTGCTTTGATTGCTGTGATTTCCAGTCTTTCTGTCATCTGGCCGGTTAGAAAAAGGCAGGCTACAAGTAAAGCAAGCGGACTCACCAGCCGAATCATTTCAGGGATAAAATTAAGGTAATACTCATTCCAGATCTGGGACAACGTTGCACCCTGGTCAGCAAAATCGTCACTATTCTCCGAAAAGTCGATCAGGATATATACACAGATTAAAACGATTAATACGAAAAAAGTAATCGTTAACAATCGTAAAAAAATATACCTGTCGAGCTTTTTCACTCTTTCCCTATAAGCTGTTTAATATTAAATGAGGAACTTATTTGGAGAGTCAGGATTATTCCAATTATACCAAACAGGATATTGATTCCCCACATACCAATAAACGGACTGATAAAGAGCCTGTCAGCCCATTTTTCACCTTGAATAATGGCAATAAAATAGACCGTCAGTAGTACAGCGCTAATTATTGCAGCTATACCAATATTCCCTTTTCGTGTCATCATGCCGATAGGTGCACCAAGCAACACAAATACGACTGTGGCAAACGGAATTGAGAATTTTTTATGAACTTCCACCATATATTCCGCAATCCTGGTCTCTCGCCATTTCAATTCTTTTGAAAGATTATCTATATCTGCACGATAACTATTCACTTTTGACAGAGATAAAGTTACGGCACGGGTTTGACGATCAACGTTGTTCCTCAAATCCTGCAGAGCTGTAAATTTCGACTCATAAACCTGGGTAGTATCAGCAGTATCAAATGAGCTGAGAGCATGTTCGCCGCTTGTGGTTTGCCGCTCCAGGCCAAGTGTTCCCGTTGTCTCCATGTATTTTTGAAATTGAGATTCTTTCTCGGTTTTTAACGTATCGATCACAGCGAGCATCGCTTGTGAACTCATGGTCCGGTCGTTGCGGCTTCTTTGTTCGGGGTTCGATCGTGAAAAAGAGAGATCCGATAGATCAAAACTTATTCTGTATCTGTCAAAACGGGATCGTTCAATGGTTTCCAGTCCCTGTCTTGTACCCGGTATGTATCGGATAATTGTCCCATCTTTGAGAAACAGCGATAGAGTTAATTCATCCGGGCTTTCAAGCCAGCCTTTATCCGCTTTTATGTAGGCTCTGTATCTTTCACGAGTTGGTTCCTGGAACAAAGTTACATCATAAAGTGTATCAGAACCTGCAGGAATCTCCTGAACAAGGAAAGTGTAACCTTCTATTCCATCATAAAAGATACCCGGCTGCAGATCGAATCCGGGTTTTTGCATTCTGATATCCAGGAATAGAGATCTTGCTTTATGGTTTGATTCCGGTAATATTTCGTTGGAAAAGTAGGATAATCCGACAAACAAAATAGATGCAGCGATCAATACCGGTTTCATAAGTGTAAAAGGATTCACACCAGCCGCTTTTAATGCCGTTAACTCATTCCATTCAGAAAATTTTCCGAAAGCCATCAATGTAGCAACCAGAATTGCCATCGGCACTGCAAGTACAACCATGTAAGCCAGGTTGTTTAGTATCAGTTCAATGACGATGGAGAAAGGCAAGCCTTTCCCAACCAGTTTGTCCACGTGCAGGATCAGAAACTGCATCAACAAAACGAACATTACCGTAAAGAAACAGAACAGGAACGGGCCGATGTGTTTCTTTAATAGATCTTTTTGAATCTTGTTGATCATTGTAGTTTATAAATGAAAACAAAAGGCACAATATATAACCGAAAAAATAAGATGATATTACACGGATGATTAATCACCTGCATAAACTTTCAACAAAGGTAATAATATTTTATTATCTGATTTCGGTTTTACCCATTTGTTAAATTTGCTGATATGAATAACGTTCAATCCAAATCAGTGCCTATCAGAAATTAGTTACGACGAATACTGTTACATTCAATGTCGCCGATTATCATTGACTACAGAGGCATAATAATCAGAGAAACAGATGCATCGGGTTGATCCGGTATAGGGATTCCGATTTATGTTTCAACAGTTTTTGACGATTTAAATAAAATCTGTGTATTCCTATAAACGTCGTACCATACCGTTAGTTGCAGAAATATATCTCTTATTTCTGTTACTTCTATTTGTTCCGGCCATTACCCTGGAGGCACAGGATGTTCCCATACCTGATTTGGATCAGATTGCAGCAGATACGGTTCAGGCCGATACGACCGACAGGGAATTTCAGCAAATATTTCGCTCGCCATATACCGGACGGCTTCTTGCCAGTCCCTATCTCAGACTTTATCCGGGTTTGTATTACATTAGTCTGCCAGCAGAATCCGTCCAGGTCGAGCGTTTGGAAGACGGAAGATATCAGGCAGTTGATTATATATATCAAATTCCTATCGGCCTGCCCGGTATTTATAGTTTTGAGGAATACCGTGAACTCTCCAGGCAGGAAAGTCTGAGGCATAACTGGACTCGGTTAATTGAAGAGTTCGACCTGATTGATGATGAAGATCGGGGATTACTTGACTTCAGGTTTACTATACCTGGTGGACGGGAATCAGCATTTACAACAATTTTTGGCCGTCCGGAAATCAATCTTCGGGTCAATGGTGTTGCCAATATGAATATAGGGGCTTCAATTCAGCAGACAGCGGACCCATCTCTGCCTCCCGATCAGCAGACACGTGTGGACCCTACCTTTGATCAGAATCTCCAGCTCAACATTCAGGGTACTATAGGTGATAAATTGACAATTCAGACTGATTGGGATACTGAGCGTATGTTTGATTATCAAAACAGGTTAAGTATTGCCTATCAAGGTTATGAAGATGAAATTATCAGAAGTATTGAAATGGGTAATGTATCGATGCAAACCGGGAATTCACTCATCAGGGGATCAGGATCACTCTTTGGCATTAAATCTGTTGCAGAACTCGGGGCCCTGCGCTTTACCTCAGTTTTATCACAGCAAAAAGGGGAGAGTAATATAGAGACAATTACCGGAGGTTCGCAGGAGCGGCCGATTAATCTCCGGCCGGCCGATTATGAAAATGACCGGCATTTTTTTATGGATTTCTACACCAGGCAGGAGTTTGAGCAGAGTCTGGCAAATCCGCAGCAGGCGACACAGTCGCTGCAAATATCTGAGGTGAATATATGGGTTTTGAGTGAACAGGTTCAGGCGGAAGAAGGAGCACGTCTGGCAGTAGCTCTTGTCGATTATGGGGTCGTAGAAAATCCCGATGGCACCTTTGCACCTCCGAATAATCAATTTGACAGGTTCGATCAAAGTGTCATTGATGCTTTCAGAGACCCGACAGTTGGCATATCGGCAACCGATCTCGGAATAGATGATCCAAGAAATTTTGAGGAAGGGTATTTCAGGCTATTGAGGGAAGGAGAGGATTATAATTTAAACAGAATCTCAGGATATATTTCACTTAACAGGACCTTAAGCTCAAGGGAAGTGCTTGCTGTATCATTTAGTTATGTAGGGCCTGGAGGAGAAAATATCAACGTCGGTGATGTAAACCAGGGTGGAAGTGAAAGAATTTTTCTGAAAATGTTACGTCCTGGCCGTCAATCGACCGATCACAGGGCATTTCCTTTGACAATGCGAAACGTCTACTCCCTGGGAGCAACAGACCTGACAAGAAATAATATCGACCTTGATCTGCAGTTTACCGAAGGTTCTGTTGCCCAGAACAGGCTGCCTGGGCGTAATACAACGATTCTGCAGGATCTTGGACTCGACAGGGTTGATAGCCAGGGTGCTCTTAATCCTGACAATCAGGTCGATTTTGGAACCGGAACTCTTGATGCAGTTAACGGACGAATTATTTTTCCATACCTGGAACCGTTTGGCGGCAGGCTTGAGGAACTGCTGCTGGAAGCCGGTGCCACAGATGAAGACCTGGAAAGGCTTGTTTATTACGAACTGTATGAAGAACAGCGAACCAATGCAGAACGAATCTCCAAAAACAATTTTTATCGGTTCGATGGTACGGTAAAGGGTGGAGTTCAGGAGAATTTTACGCTTGATTTTGCATTGGTGGAGGGATCCGTAAGGGTTTATGCAAACGGTACGGAATTACAGGAAGGGGTGGATTATCAGGTCGATTACAGTTTTGGAAGTATCAGTATTCTGAATGATCGATATACTGCACCTGGCCAGGAAATCAGGATTGAATATGAAAACCAGGCTTTAACTACGATCGAGCAGAAAACTTTTACCGGCCTTAGGGCTGAATATCAGCTAAGTAATGATATTACGCTCGGTGGAACATACTTTCGTTATAATGAAAGGCCGCTTGACGATAAAATCCGTATTGGTGATGAACCCATAAACAATATGGTTTTCGGTTTTGATGCGAATGCGCATTTTGAAACTCCATTTATAACACGGCTGCTCGATGCCCTGCCACTTCTCTCAACCCGTGAATCCTCAGAAGTAACTTTCAGTGGGGAGTTTGCAAAATTAAATCCCGGGGTATCTCAAACGAGAGCCGTTGACAGGGCAATCAGAAATAATGAACTCTTCCCTGACGAAGAAGAAGGGCTTTCTTTTATAGATGATTTTGAGGGGTCGAGCATTAAGATTAACCTGATGAGTGCCACACGCTGGCATCTTGCCGCGGCTCCAGCCGCTGTTCCCGGCTATACACCTGATGATATATATTTCGATGAAGACGAGAATTTTACAGCTCCTTCAAGTTCGCCATTGATCATGCAAACAGAGAGGGCGGATTTAAGGTCCAAATTTTCCTGGTATTCAATTCCCAGGAACATTGGGAATATTCTTGATGGAGTTGAGTTTACTCCCGAGTCGGAACCGGTACGGGTTAATGATGTTTTCCCCGGCAGACAGACGCGAAACCCACAGGATGAGTTTGTGACAACCCTGGATGTGTTTTATGATCCAACCAGGCGAGGCCCATATAATTATAATATGGAACTCAGAACACTGCTTGAAGAAGAACCTGAGCGTACCTGGGGTGGGATGACTGCTGTTCTGCCATCAGGACAGGAAGACTTTACACAAAATAATGTGGAATTCCTTGAATTCTGGGTTCAACCGGTTCTTCCGGGTGGCAGAGAGCCAACTGCTGGTGATCTGGATGCGTATGATGGCAGAATCTTTATCGATGTGGGTATTGTTTCTGAAGATGTGATTCCAAATGCCAAACTGAATACGGAAGACGGCCATGCACTCAACCCGGAGTCATTAATACCGGATGTTGCTGGGAATCCGCGGTCTTATGTCCCTTCAAATCCGGCTCCGCCGGAAGGGGAGTTCTCAACAACGAACCGGGATCTTGAAGATGTAGGGCTGGACGGGCTGCCGGCGACAGGTGGATTCAACGGCCTTAATGAGAGAAATGTATTTTCTGACTTTATTGATGCAATGCGGGAACAGTATGGAGAAAATAGTCCGGAATTTCGGAAAATCTGGAATGATCCTTCCAATGATCAATACTTTTTTTATGGTGAGTCTTCAGTTGAGAATTTGCCATTACATGAGCGTTTCCACAGAATGATGGGGTATTATGAAGGGAATACCCCGTTAGACCAGGGAGATCGAAGAGCAGTCACCAATCGTCCGAATACGGAAGGGTTGGTCAATCCGTCAAGGGTTGAATTAAACAATGCCTACTTCCAGTATGAAATTCAGCTTAACCCTGCAGATGCAGCAAGCCTCACACCCGGTTCCGAGGGGACATTTATTGTCGACCGGGTTCCGGGATCAAGGCAGCAGGATCGATGGTACCAAGTCAGGATTCCGCTGGAAGAGTTTAAACGTAAAGTAGGAGATATTGAAGATTTTCAAAATATCACATATGTAAGAATGTGGATGTCAGGATATGAACAACCCTTTACTCTTCGATTCGCAACACTGGAGTTTGTAGGGAGTCAATGGCAGAATGCCGAGCGTATCAATGAAATGAGTGACCCTAATGCCGATCTGAAAGTATCCACAATTAATATTGAAGAGAACTCGAATCGTGAGCCAATTCCTTATCGTCAACCACTGGGAGCAATTCGTGCACAGGATCGGGGGACACAAATACAGTCGCTGCAAAATGAACAGTCGATTGTATTGAATGTGGAAAATCTTGGGGGAGGTAATTTACAAATGGTTAAACGTAATTACCCCGGGGGACTTAATCTTCTAAATTACTCAAATATGAGGATGTTTGTTCATGGTGAAGGTTATGAAAACAGAGGGGATGCTGAGTTGGTGATGCGTTTTGGCAATGATATTGAAAATAATTACTACGAATATCGCCAACCGGTCACTCCCAGTGATGTGGATTATCCATTTCAAAGTTATGACCCGGCTCAATCCGGCCGGCTTGAAGAAGAAGCCGAACAGGTCTGGCTCTATGATGAGAATAGTATGAACATTATCATCCGGGCATTTAATCAACTCAAACAACTTCGTGATCAGGAAGTACCGGAGGATATTACACAGTTGTATGAGAGGGGTGATTTGCTGGAAAATGCACCACCGGGAGCCATTATTGCAATCAGGGGCAACCCATCTCTTGACAGAGTATCAGAAATAGGAATGGGAATTCGAAATCCGTATAACCCGGATGATCCGTCAGGGCCAGGTACCCCTATCCTGAATGCGCAGTTTTGGATGAATGAACTCAGGGTTTCCGGTTTTGACAATGAATCGGGATGGGCAGCAAATGCAAGAGCATCATTCAAGCTCGCTGATTTTGCTACGCTCAATACAAATTTGACCCGTCAAACTGACGGCTTTGGTGCACTCGATTCACGGCTTGGGCAACGTCGAATGTCGGACCAACTCGCATACGATCTTAATTCCACAGTGAATATGCATCGGTTTATCCCCGAGCGATTTGGTTGGAATATTCCGGTTACTCTTACTACACGCAGTTCAACAACTACGCCCCGTTATCTTCCCAATGAAGGGGATATTCGACTGAGTGATTTTAAGCAAGCAGTCCGGGCCAGAACTGATATTTCAGAATCGGAACAGGAGTCGATCATCGATGAGCGGGTTCGTGAAGTACAAACATACAGTGAGTCCTACTCCATTAATCTCTCAAATGTTAGTAAGCAAAATTCAGAGAACTGGCTTACCCGCCATACACTGGATAACACTACTTTTAATTATGTTTATAACCTGACCAATGCGCGAAATCCTCAGTACCGGTTTCAGGATAGCTGGAATTTTAATACGTCCCTGAGATATAATATCAATTTCCGGAATGTCCGATTTTTGCGGCCTTTCGGTTTTATGGAAAATGTACCTGTAGTAAATCTCCTTTCCGGACTTGAGTTCGGGTTGATGCCGAATAATTTTTCCACATCTATTCAAATGAGCAGAACATATGAAGAGCGCCGCCGTAGAACGTTTGACTTGTCAGAACCTCCACAACCATTGCAGCAAACTCATAATTTCAATTATAACACAACCTTCGGTTTTGGTTATAACCTGACCCGGTCTATAACAACCAATTTCCAGGCAAGGGGAGGGTTCGATTTGAGCAGGCTTGCAGTACAGGATGCGGAAGTAACCGGTATAGATAGCTCCGCTTATACACCTTTGCCAACATTTCAGGTTATTGAAGACTTGTTTACCGATAGTGATATTAAACCGCGCAGATCTTCTTATCAGGAAGATTATACTGCTTCCTGGCAACCACGGCTGAATCAGATTCGTGCAATAAACTGGGTTAATTATTCGCTTAGATATGGTGGAGGTTATCGTTGGGAAAATTCACCATTCGGTTCAAACCTTGGAGCACGTGTTTCCAATACCTTCCGGCTGGATCATAACCTGAGGCTTGAAATAGGCCGGCTCTTTGATCGGTGGGGCTTTTACAGTGGCATGGTCGAAGCTGACAGGCAGGAAACTCGTGAACGCCGTGAAGAGAATAATGGTGAATTGGATACTGATACCGAACCCCGATCAGCGGGTGAACACTTTACCTATTATGCACGAAAGCTGATTCTGGGTATGATGAGTATTCAAAGTATAGAGGTATCCTATAATGATTCTAAAACCGGTTCTCAGGCAGGTTATTCAGGTGGCTCTCAGTTTTTTGAAATGTTTAACTGGACAGACAATTACTCGCCTCCTTTTCTGTACAGGGTTGGGTATCGTGAATCTATCAGCCGGGATCAGCTAATAGATAATATAGATGGTATATCTACGATTCAACTTCCTGCAAATAATACATACACAGATGATATCAACCTGAGTTTGCGATTACAACCATTTACTAATTTCAGTATTGATCTGACCTGGGGGACACACTGGGATGAAAGAACTACTCGATCAATATCCATTGACCCTGAAAACCAAATTACATCTGTATTTAATGCGTCAGGCAATATCGGTTCAAGTGTATGGGCTTTTGGTGATGGATATCGGGATCTGTTCGAAAGACAACTCGATACAGCATTTCAGGGGATGAGTGCAACTTCTGACAGCATCGGTTCAGCCAACGGAAGAACGGTAATGAACCGGATTACACTTCAGGAAGACTTCAGAAAAGCATACCTGGGTGGTTCAACCAGTGCGATCGGAGAGAGAAATTTCACTCCGATACCATTGCCGAACTGGAGGGTAAACTGGACCGGGATAGAAGAGTATATTCCATTTGTCGGCCGGTATATGCAACGGGCTTCTTTATCTCATGCGTATAGTGGCAGATACAGACTTGGCTGGATTTTTAACAGCGGAGCAGGCCCTTTACCACCCCGAAGAATCGGAGCTTATGTCGTAGAGGATGAAAGGCCGGAATTTGAACCTTCATCCATCAACATTGAAAAGAGATTTGCTCCACTGGCTCAATTAAATATAACCTGGGATAATAATTTCCGGACACAAATCGGGTATGAATACAGTAAACTAACGAGTCTCGCCTTGTCAAATATTAATGTAACAGAAAGGACTTCCAAAGGGCTGACATTGTCTATGACGTATACGATTAGAAATTTCCGGATGCCGTTCTTCAGACAGTTGTCAAATAATCTCGATATCACCCTGAATGGAAACTACATTGAAGACACCGAACAGCGATTTTTACTTGATGCCGATATTGACAGGGCGTTATCCGAAAGTCATGATACAATAGTCAGGGATCCGTCACAATATTCCATCAGTCCCAGGCCTCCGTCCGGACAAACAAGAATCAATGCTTCTACTATTCTTGGATACAGGTTCTCGAATACACTGCAGGCAAACTTTGAATATGCATTCAGCCGAATACTTCCAAAATCGACGCGTTCATTCGAACGGACAACTCATGATATTCGATTCAATATCAGGATTAATATTCGATCAAGTTAAGAATTATCAGATTTTTTTTCCCTTCCCTGGTTCATCGACCGGCTTAATATGATCACCGGAATTATCCCCACAAGTATGATAGCGAGAGCAGCTCCTGAAGATTCGGCAAGCCGCTCGTCGGATGCAAGTCTGTATACCTGCACTGCCAGGGTATCAAAATTGAATGGCCGGACGATGAGTGTAGCAGGAAGTTCCTTGATCACATCAACAAAGACGAGAATAATTGCTGCAAAAAGGCTTTTGCTCATCATCGGGATATGAACTTTCCGGAGTATCTGATTGAATTTATACCCTAATCCTTCTGCGGCTTCATCCATGTTCGGAGTAATTTTGGATAAACTCGATTCTACCGTTGTGTAGGAAACGGCAAGAAACCGAACGATATAAGCAAAAATCAATGCGACGATTGTCCCACTCAGAATCAAACCGGTCGACATTCCGAATGTCGATCTCATCCAGCTATCCAGGGTATTGTCAAACCAGCCAAAAGGGATCATAACTCCGACTGCGATTACTGAACCGGGAATTGCATAACCCATAGCACCTATACGTGTTGCTGTTCGTGTGGTAAAAGACGGATTCAATCTGACGCCATACGCCATTACCAATGCAATAATTAATGCGAGAATTCCGGCAATGGATCCAACCAATAGGGTATTTAATCCATACTGAAAAAACCTGCTGTCAACGGCAGCATCAAAATTACTAATCATCATTTCTGTGAGCAGCGTAACCGGTATGATAAAACCAAATACCATCGGTATAGAACATGCGATAACGGCTCCCCACTTTTTCCAGCCTTTAAGATCATATAAAGAGAACTTTTTATACCTGCCGCTTCCCGACTGTTTGTAATTGATTTTATTTCGAGACCACTTTTCAAGTAATATCAGGAAAAGTATAAAGAGTAACAGGAAAGCAGATAACTGGGCTGCAGCTACCGGTTCTCCAAGCCCAAACCAGGTGCGGTAGATACCGGTTGTGAACGTTTGAACACCAAAATAATCGACTGTCCCGAAGTCGTTTAGTGTCTCCATTAATGCAAGAGCCATTCCCCCGGCAATCGATGGCCGGGCAAGTGGAAGCGCAATTTTGTAAAAGCTTTGAAAGGGGGTGCAACCGAGGCTTCTGCTTGCTTCCATCAGCGAAGTTGATTGTTCCAGGAAAGCTGATCGGGACAACAAATAAACATAAGGGTAAAACACAAACGACATCATAAGTATCGCTCCCTGTACGGAACGAATATCCGGGAACCAGTAATCTCCCGGACCCCAACCCATCAGATCGCGAAGCATGGTTTGAAGCGGACCTGTAAAAGAAAGAAACTCTGTGTAGGTATAGGCCATCAGGTAAGCAGGTACCGCCATGGGAAGTATCAGTGCCCAGTTAAATATTTTTTGGCCCGGAAAACGGCACATCGTAACGATCCATGCTGTTCCGACACCCAGTATAAAGACACCAGTACCGACTCCAAGCATCAGCCAGATTGAGTTTTTGACATAATCAGGCAATACAGTCGAGGAGAGATGTGCCCAGACTTCCCCTGCCGGGATAAAAATATTGACAAGGATAGTGATTACAGGGATTGACACCAAAAACGCAATCAGAAGGGTGGCGACATTCCATTTTCCGGAACCGGATTTTTTCCCGGACTGGTTTAAAAAAGAAGAATTTTTGGTGAATTCTATGAGGTTACGGATCATTCTATAGCAGACAACTCAAACTTCGGTGCCAAAAGTACGGGAATTTTAACGTGGATCATAGCATTAATGACCAGTTTAAAGCAGGAAACAAAAGGTTGTATCATCGGGCCATAGATGGTAAACCTGTTATCAGCTTTTTAGTTAAAACTCACGTTTTATTGCCAGTTGAGCGGCATGATATCCGCACATACCGTGTACTCCGCCACCAGGTGGGGTTGAAGAGGAGCAGAAATAGATTCCCTTGACCGGTGTAGCATAGGGTGCAAACAGTGAAACAGGTCGCGCAAATAGTTGGAATAAATCCTGGCTGCCACCATTAATGTCACCGCCGATATAATTTGCATTGTACGATTCGAAGGATGTCGCGGTCATGGAAACACGCTGTTCGATGACATCACGAAAACCAGGGGCAAATCTTTCAATCTGATTTTCAATTTCTTCCGTCATGTCTTTGTCTGACCCATTCGGAACATGGCAATAAGCCCAAAGTGTTTCTCTGTTATCAGGAGTTCTTGTCTTATCGAAGAGGCTTTGCTGGGCAACAAGTACATATGGTTTCTCGGAATGTCTTTGTTGATTCATGGATGCTTCTGATTCCATAATTTCACTGAAAGACCCGCCGACATGCACTGTTCCTGCACGACTGCATCTCTGATCTTTCCAGGGAACAGGTTCGGATAGCAGATAATCGATTTTAAATACTCCGGCGCCATATCGATAGTTTGCCAATTTTTTTTGGTAACCCTTTGGAAACCGGTCACCGGCAATGGATAATACCTGTTTTGGAGTCAAATCGAATAAAACCGCCCTGACATCAGGAAGCATGTTGAAGTCTGTAATTTTTAGGCCGGTTTCCACAACACCACCCAAAGATTCAAAATATGCCTTCATTGCATCTGCAATTGATTGTGATCCCCCCTTAGGTAACGGCCAGCCAACACTGTGGCCTGCTGCGCCAAGTACAAGGCCTATAGCTGCAGTAGAAGGTTTATCAAGTGGTAGGATACTGTGTGCGGCGATTCCGCCAAACAATGCTTGGGCCCGTTCTTCTTTGTATCGGCTGGTCAAACGTTTAGCTGATTGTAATGCATTAAGCCCGAATCGGGCAAGCCTGATTGGATGATTTGGAAAACGGAGAGGCCCCAGAATATCTTCAGTCAATTCATCCCAGTTGATAGACAGAGGTTTATACAAATTTTTATAAGTATTAAAATCAGTTCCGAGCTCATCTTTCATATAATTGATATCCGGATATTGGATGACAGCAGGCTGGTCATCAAGTGGATGGGCAAGTGGGTATTCCGGTTTAATCCATTCGAGCCCGAATTCATTCAAAGGTAACTGACTCAGAAAAGGGGACGAAGCAGCCATGGGATGGATAGCTGAACAGATGTCATGCCGGAATCCGGGCTCTGTCAGCTCGAGCGTTCGCATACCGCCGCCAACCGTTTCTTCAGACTCAATGATCTTGACAGATATGCCTTTCTTTATTAATGTAATGGCTGCCGCCAGGCCATTAGGCCCTGATCCGACGACAACGGAATCAAAATTGGATGTACTTCTCATTTCAAGCTTAATTGTTCATAATCATGAAGCCATGTTGATCGCAATATATTCTGAAGATCCCGGTATTCAATTTCAACGGCAATCGGACCGGTGGCATAAGGGGCAACTTCATATACGTTATAATAAAACAGTAATCCGAAATTGGTGAAAGCAAAATTTTCAGTCAGGTGGAAATCGTTATCAACAAACCAGAAACCTGCATCTTCAAGATTTTCATCTTCCAGCAATTCAAATGTATACCTGAACTGCTCTTCAGCCAGTGAAGTAAGAAGTCGAAACTGCGATTGATCATATGTCAGCTCATCCAGTGTTATGATAATACCTTCCGGTTTTCGAAAAGATCGAAAGATATCGGCCTGAATCGGGTGAGCACCGCCGGTAAAACTAAATTCATGAAAATGTAAACTGATCAGATCAGGATTGTCATGTACCAATTCAACACGCCGTTCCAGGCTCCATGAAATGTTATAATTATCAATTTCTGTCACATAGATTTCATAATCACTATACCATTGCCTTGCAAGTTGTCCGAAATTCAATGAATTAATTCCATTCTCTTCTTCAAGCAATTGATTACTTATCCAGTCATTCAGGCTGCTGGCAAGCGGTTCTTCACCTGTGAATTCAGGATAGGTGAAAATCAGGGTAACACAAGGTCCTTCGTCGGTTTCACACTCCGGATGTTCATATATCTGCTCGAACATTTTATATCCGAGTGAAATGATTTCAGGTTCTTCCTGTTCACATGCACTAAATGTAATTATCAGAAAAATAATTAATATCAGGTATGATGTTGACATAGTAATGACCCTTACTTTCATATTATATAAAGGTAAAGGTTTTTATACTATAAGACAGGTAATTCAGAATAACGGATAATCAATTCATGCCAACAAGAAGAAAAGCCAGGTACCCGGTATCATCAAAATAGATATAACATTCAAGAACCTGAGCACCCGGAACTGACCTTGCAGCGGGTTGCCGGTTTCCATGGAGTGTATTTGAAAGTTTACCGAATGCATCATTACGGGCTTTATTTATACTGATAGAAAGTGACCGGGACGAGGCACTTGCTGATGCCAGTGTATAACCGGGATATCCGGAAGCAAGACGCTCATTATTATACCAGTTTGGCCGGGATGATGTATTTCTAATACTTGAAACCTGTTGAGGGTGCAACTTGATAGACAAGGTTGAGTTTCCGGTTCGGCCGCTGAATTCAACTGTACTCATTTGGCCGACAGGCAATGAAAGATTCAATGGGGTTTTCCCGACACTACGGCCGTTGATGACTACATCAAGCCCCTGGCTGTTCGTGAAATAATAGGAGTCCAATTGAAAATCGCCTTGAGCCATACAATGTGAATAACTCAAAGTAATCACTGTGAATAATAAAATTGTATGTTTCATACTACCCGGTTCATTTTTGTTCAGGTACTCCCTGATCCATGAATTCTTAAATAGTATTGAAATATGTAAATAGCAACTTCTGTGAAGAAATATTAACCTTTCGGTAACAGGAGTTTAATTCTGTAAAGAAATGAATTTCATTCATATACCGTTACACTGCATAGAATCAGATAGGTTTCCGTTTTTCTGTATTTATGGTAAGTGAAGTTTATCTGGTTGATGAAAATTGGTTACATTTCAATTTATGTAATTCAAAACGAAAAATGATAAGACTTTGAGTAAAATCAGAATGGATATACTGGGCCTCTCTACAAGTCCGAGTAGTGGAGGGGCTTATGCATTGATTTTAAATGAAATTGAAGGGAACCGCCGCTTGCCAATAATCATTGGAACATTCGAAGCACAGGCTATCGCCCTGGAACTCGAGAGCATTAAACCACCGCGTCCGATGACTCATGATTTACTGAAGAATATAATACTCAGTTTCGATTCAACAGTTAAGGAGATCTATATTAATGATTTAAATGAAGGTACTTTTTTTGCTCAAATTCTATATGAACAGAATGGAGAGGTTATTGAACTGGATGCCAGGCCAAGTGATGCAATCGCACTGGCAATTCGGTTTGGAGCACCGATTAATGTTGACAGTAAGGTTCTGAATGAAGCAGGAATTGTTTCGGAAGAGAGTGGTGAGGATGAACCTGCCCAAACCGGTGCCACAGCTAAAGAATCCAAAAAAGAGATGAGCAAGTTGGAAAAGCTGGAAGTGGAACTTCAGACAGCGATCGAAACCGAAAACTATGAAAAAGCGGCAAAAATCAGGGATCAAATTCAAAAATTAAAAAGCTAACGTGGAGTGTTTATCTTATCCCTTTGAAAAACTACCGTTTTCGAATCTTTTTTGTGATTACATAAGGCAATCGGAAAAATTGAGTTCTTTTTACAATGGGCATCCTTTTGATGATGAACAGGTAATCAAAGCAGCCGGTTCATATGATTTCAGAGGAGACCGCAATCGATCTGCAGACGCGTTATTATCATTCAATAAAAAGTTTGATGCTCCCGAAATTACTATTTCACAAATAGAGAAACTGAGGGACCCTGAATCACTCGCTGTAGTCACAGGCCAGCAATTGACTCTTTATGGAGGCCCTCTGTTTACAGCTTATAAAACTCTTACGGCAATTATTTATGCCAAAAAATGGCAGAAGCTGCTTGGTCGTCCAATTATTCCCGTTTTTTGGATGGCAGATGAAGACCACGACTATGAAGAAGCCGGTGAAATCGGTTTATTAAATGATGATACCTGGGAAAAGCTTGCCTTGCCAAATGGAAAGTCCGGTAAACCTGTAGGCAGAGAATTACTCGGGAAATCATATACTGCGTTTGAAGCCAAACTTTTAAAGATGTTTCCGGAGTCTGATTTCAGCAATGAATTAATTGCTGATATTAAGAAATTTTATAGTGAGGACGATACATTCCGGGATGCATTCGGGCGGTGGTTTTTACACCTGTTTGCCAGGCACGGAATAATATTGGCGGGCAGTGATGATCCTGATATTAAAAAGCTGACATTTGAACCGATGCTAAATGCTGCAGAGAACCATTCAGAATTGTTTAATCAACTGGATTCGCAGAGCAGTGATCTGGAAAAATTTGGATACAACAGGCAGGCACTGGTTCAGGATTCAAACCTGTTTTTTATCGATCCGAAAAATGGACGCTTAAAACTTGAACATGAAGGTGGTAAATGGTTTTCTGGTAATGGCTTGATTTGGGATAATGATGAACTTCTCAATGAAATTCGGCAATATCCTGAAAAATTTTCACCGAATGTTTTTATCAGGCCTCTGATGCAGGATCGTTTACTTCCCTCAATAGCCTATGTATCGGGTCCGGGTGAGCTTGCTTATTACGGACAAATGAAAAAAACTTATGAATGGATGCAACAGCCGATGCCGATAATGATTCCGAGATTCAGTGCTACGCTGATTGAACCGGCTATTGACCGAATCATGAAGGAAGTACCCTTTGAAATGCATGAATATTCCGGCCGGATTGAAGATTTGGAATCGAGGTTCCTGCATAGGACAGCCGATTTTGATGTCGAAGGAATTTTTAAAAAATGGCATGACCAGGCTCGCACAATCACTGATGCTTCGAAAGGTCAAATTAGTCAGATTGACCCGACTCTTGAAGCTTCGGCGGATAAAGCCGGAACAATTTTTGAAAATGAGCTGGAAAATCTGAAAAAGAAAGTGTACCGCTCCATCAAGAAAAAAAAATCTATTCAAATAAACCGAATTATCCGTATCAAAGAGAATCTGTATCCGGGGGGCAGCCTGCAGGAAAGACAAATAGCCATGATTTTTTATATGAATAAATATGGCCCTGACTTATGGGACAGATTGCTTGTAACTCTTGCAGATGAGTTGCCTGATTCTCACAAGCTTGTGCGGCTCTGAATTTAGTTCATTATGATTAAACAGGAGAAAGATAGAGTCAGAAGCTTTTATCTCAATCTAAGAAAACAGATGAGTTCTGAAGAAGTCGAACAACGAAGCAGGTCTATTTTACAACATTTGATTGGGTGGCAGCCATTGCTGGATGCGGAAACCGTTCACTGTTTTATGTCTATTAAAGAAAATCGGGAAGTTGATACTGAACCAATTATTCAATGGTTGATAAAATTGAATAAACGGGTCGTAATTCCAAAATCTATCAAAGAGAGCAGATCTCTCGTACATTATGAGTTCCATAATCAGGATCAGCTTGAAGTTAATGAATGGGGAATTCCGGAACCGACAGGAGGTGAACAGGTTGTTGTCGAAGATCTTGACCTGGTACTTGTACCCATGGTTGCAGCTGATATAAAAAAAAACAGGCTTGGTTATGGCCTCGGTTTTTATGATCGGTTTCTTTCAGGAATATCAGCTTTGAAAGTCGGACTGCTATTTGAAAACTGTTTAAGAAAACAACCAATCCCGGTCAACTCTTTTGATGTCACTCTGGATTATTTGATTACTGAAAAGGGTATATATAAGTAAAACGTGATCTTCAGTGAAACTGTGTACGATCAAGCAAAGTGAAACACTTCTGGTTTCGTTACGTATCCGGTATATGGAGGAAAGATATATGATCGAAAAAAACAGAAACAGTACCGTCGATAGAGACAAATCTCAACAGGCATTTCAATTTGAGGATGAAGAGTTACGCTCAACATTGGAAGAATACATGCGTGAAGAGAATAAGAATGGATCAAATTTTTGGAATTTCTCTACAATTGTCGGTTTGGTCATGGTATTTGTTGCAATGACTGTAATGGTTCAATCATTTTTAGAAGGGACATTAGGTTTTTCACCTGGTGTGGACCTGAGTAATATAGTGAACGTATTGCCATTCATTGGGGGAGGATTGATTGCATTGGTTGGATTTGGGTTTGTATCGAGCGAAAAAAAGAAACGCAAAACTAAAGTATCGAAATCCGGCAAACATTACGGCAGCAGTGGTGATGATCCGATTGATGCATTTCTTTATCCGGATGGAGATAAAAGTAAAAAAAGTTCAGGGATTGATGATAAATCCAAATCAAAAAGTGGTGAAAAGAGCTTTTCTTCACGTTATGACTCATATGCAATAAGTCAAAATAAGAAACTTTTTAAATCACGTACCGACAAAAAGTTATCAGGTGTTTGTGGTGGATTAGCGAAATATTTCGGTATCAGTTCCACAATGGTTCGGTTGATTTTTGCAATAGCAACTATCTTTGGATACGGTGGAATGATTTTGATCTATTTAGCACTTGCCATTGCACTTCCAAAAGAGCCAATCGATTTACTGGATGATTTTTGAGCTTTCAGGTTTTAACTTGTAAATAAAAAAACTGTTTTGCTTATAACATTTGAAGGAATTGATGGGTGTGGTAAATCTACTCAAATCAGATTACTTGAACAGTGGCTGCGTGAGAATAATATTCACTTTTCACTGTTTCGCGAGCCTGGTGGGACAAATCTCTCTGAAACGATCAGGTCGATGTTATTGAACTCAGGGGTGGATATGAATCCGGTTACGGAACTGCTGCTTTTTTCAGCAGCTCGTTCACAACTCATATCTGAGAAAGTGAAACCACTTCTTGAAGAGGGGAGAGTGGTTATTCTTGATCGTTTTTATGATTCAACAACCGCATACCAGGGTTATGGCCGGAATTCTGCAGCACTCGACCAGATTGAAGCCTTGAATAAACTGGCTGGTCATAATCTTGTTCCTGATATTACTTTTTACTTAAAGATAGAACTGGAAGAAGCAGAGCGAAGAACCCGTAATGACTCCAAAGACCGGATGGAAAAATCCGGACGAGAATTTTTCCAAAAAGTAATCGATGGATTTGATCGTATTTCGAAAAACAACCCGAGATTTCAGATTCTGGATGCAACTCTACCTCCGGATATGATTCACAATCAAGTCAGAGAGTTTTTGAAAACTTTTTTATGACTTTGTTGATTTTGGATGGCATCGTCAATCCGATATAAATAATTACTGCCTCAAAAGATTGATGCTTAATCAAAATATGCGTAAATTTATAGCATTGTGGGTTAATCCTACCAACAACACAAAATACATACGATCTCAATTCAAACTTTCATTTTCGAAGTATAAAAAACTTACTATGGCGCACGAAAGAATCGAAGTAGACTTGCCTTTAGCTAAAGTTTACGAACTACTTTGTAATCCCGTACACTTCCCAAAATTTCTGGATCGCATTGAAAAAGTTGAAAAAGTAAACTCTCAAACATTTGAATATAAAACTGAAATTGGTGGTGAAGAGTTTCACTGGACAACCAATTTGATTGATAATCTTCGCAATACACGCTTTGCATGGATTACCATAAATGGTAATCTGAATCAGACTGGTACTATCCGGTTTACTCCACTCGATAACGGAGAGCGGACACGCGTTGATTTTTCACTGGATTACCGCACATTTTACGGCGAACCGGATGAAGATCTCAAAAAGTTTATTGATGGACTTACAGATCAGCTTAAAAAAGACTTGTTAAAGTTTAAGGATCTTGCCGAATCTGATACATTTAAAGAAGCCGGTACCGAAGATGAAAAGGCTTCTGAAGAAAGCGAAGTAACTGTCTGAAATCCGTTACACCCTTTTTTCCAAATGCGCATTCTTTCGGATGCGCATTTTTTTTGGATTATACCCATTATAATTAAGGGTTAAAGGGTAAACTTTTTCAAAATGTGCCATTATTCCCTGCTTAAACAGGTAAAATTGATAAGTAACTTAACAAATGATTCGATTCCAGGAGTTTATTAATAATAGAAGTTCTACCAGGCCTCATTTTATGGTAGTCGGTCATCCGATTGGCCATAGCNTGTCTCCTTTTATGCATTCTATTGCACTGAAAACTCATGAAATTGATGCAGAATATTTCGCAATTGATCTTGAACCAACAGATACCAGCAGATTCATATCATGGATTAATAACGATGAATTTCTGGGTTCAAATGTGACAATTCCTTATAAAAGCCAATTCCTCAATGTAGTTGACCAACTGGATGAAACTGCCGCTGCAATTGGTGCACTGAATACGATTGTAAAAAACAATGGTACGGTTAAGGGTTATAATACCGATGTTTTTGGTTTTTTAAATCCACTTGGAAAATTTTCTGACGAGCTGAGCGGGGAATCAGTTATCGTATTCGGAACCGGTGGAGCCAGTAAAGCTGTTGCTTATGCATTGACGCAGCTCGGAGTTGAACAGATTGTAATGGTTTCCAGGAACCCGGGCCTAAAGAGCAGAGATGACGTTGTGATGTGTAATTATTCGAATTGGCAGGCATATGCAGGCGAGTCTGTTATGCTTGTAAACACAACTCCTTTGGGTATGCACCCGAATACAAAACAATCTCCTGTTGAGGAGCAAGATGCCCATTTGCTTGAAGGAAAAATTTGCTATGAATTAGTTTATAATCCTCTTGAAACTACCTTTCTGAAACAGGCCAGGCAATATCAGGCTGAAACCATTGGTGGCCTGGATATGTTTATTGCACAGGGCGCAAAAGCTTTTGAACTCTGGACCGGAAAAACCTTTCCAACGCAACAAATTTCAAAAGCACTTAAACAAAAAATGAAAGCATAGTTGTATGGAAATAAAAGGGGTAGAAATTTTTTCACCTTATGCTAATATCAAAGGTTGGTTCACGAAAAAAAATGCTGATTTGGTTGGTATAGAAAAACGAATACCGGGACTTAATTGTGGTTATAATTCAAATGCTTCAAAATCTGAGGTTAAAAGGAATCGAAATCTTTTATTTCAGGAGCTCGGACTTCTGTCAGATCAGGTTGCATTTGCTAAACAGGTGCATAAAGATCATGTTGAAATCATTAATTCAGGAGGGACATATCCCGATACAGATGCACTCATTACCCAAAAACATGGATTAACTTTAGCTATTCAAGTTGCTGATTGTGCTGCAGTTTTGATCGCAGAACCTGATAGCCATATTGTTGCTGCCATTCATGCGGGCTGGCGTGGAGCAGTGGCAGGAATTATACCGGAAACAGTTAACCGGATGAAAAGTAAGGCAACTGCACGGCCGGACAGAATGTTAGCTTACATCAGTCCGTGTATCAGTCAGCAGTTTTTTGAAGTTGGAGATGAAGTGGCATCAAAATTTCCGAAAAAATTTGTTGATTCCGAGTCATATGCGAAGGATCACATTGACCTGAAAGGGTATTTAATTCAGCAATTAAAAGATGAAGGTATTCCGGCTATACAGATCCATTCTGATCCTGACTGCACATTTCGGGATGCAAAAGATTATTATTCATACAGGCGCGAGAAAGAGAGGTCGGGACGTATGCTGGCATTAATTCAACTAAATTAATGATCGGTTTCCGATAATTGTTTCCTATTTTCAACTTCATCAACTGACATAATTTTGGAAAAACGAAAATTATCCATTCTCGGCTCTACTGGCTCAATCGGAACCCAGGCTCTTGATATCGCAGATTTTTATCAGGATTATTTTGATATCATAGCCTTAACTGCTAATTCAAACTGGGAGCTTCTTGCTAAGCAGGCGAACAAATTTCAACCGAAATATTTACTGCTTGGTAATGGAAAATATATTGAAGCATTCAAGAATCTGTTAACTTATCAACCCGCTGAACTGTTTTATGGGAATAACCATCTTGAAACGATGGCCTCATTGTCTGAGGCTGATACGATTTTAAATAGTCTTGTCGGATTTGCAGGTTTTAAGCCAACAGTGGCTGCATTAAAATCCGGCAAACGAGTGGCCCTTGCGAACAAGGAATCACTGGTAGTGGGTGGTGAAATCATTCGTAACCTTACTTATGATAACCCGGATCAATTGATTCCTGTTGATTCGGAACATTCTGCGATGTTACAGTGCCTGGTGGGGGAATCTGCTGAACGTATTGAAAAAATTATCATTACTGCGAGTGGCGGCCCGTTTCGGGAATGGCCGAAAGACCGGATGTCAGAAATTTCAGTTGAGGACGCCCTTTCACATCCAAACTGGGAAATGGGTAACAAAATTACCATCGATTCATCGACTTTAATGAATAAGGGACTGGAAATCATTGAAGCATATTGGCTGTACGATATCCCATTTGAAAAAATTGAACCGGTTATACACCCGCAGAGTATTATTCACTCTGTAATCGAATTTGTGGATGGTTCATCAAAAGCACAACTTGGCCCCCCAGATATGAAAGTGCCTATTATCTATTCGCTTACATACCCGGACCGTTTACCACTGGATACGCCAAGAATTAACTGGAATCAACAGTTTGACCTGAATTTTGAACCGGTTAATTTTGAACGGTTTCCATGTTTGAGACTGGCAATTGAAGCGGGCAGATCGGGTGGTCATGCTCCAGCAGTATTGAATGCTGCAAATGAGGTTGCAGTTGACCGGTTTTTAAAAAAAGAAATTAAGTATATTGACATCGCTAAAATTGTGGAGAATTGCCTGTCAAAAATAAACAGGAATACGGATCTTACCTCGCAATCGTTATATGAGGTGGATCGGGAAACCCGCGATCTGGCAAAAATATTATGATTAACGTGTTTTTATGGAATGGATAATCGGTTTATTAAGCACAATTGGCATCTTTATTGGAGCCATATTTATCCTTGTGTTTATACATGAATTAGGGCATTTTTTAACAGCCAAATGGTTTAAAATGAGGGTTGACCAATTTTCTATTGGTTTCCCCCCAAAAATATTTGGTGTAAAAAAAGGAGAGACGGAATATGTTCTTGGAGCTACTCCACTTGGCGGATATGTAAAAATTGCTGGTATGATCGACGAAAGTATGGATACCGATTTTGTCGAGAATGAACCAAGTGAAGATGAATTTCGGAGCAAGCCTGTATGGCAGAGGATTATCGTAATTCTTGCAGGAGTGATATTCAATGTAATCCTGGCCTTTTTTATCTATACTGGAATGGCCTGGCACTATGGGGAAGACGTACTGCCGGTAGATTCAATTGAGGGGGTTTATATACCTGAAAACAGTCTTGCAGATGAACTTGGCTTTCAAACCGGAGACCGAATCATCGGAGTGAATAATCAGGAAGTTGAATACTTCAATCAGTTGTTTAGCCCGTCTGCTATAACCGGAAGAGATTTAACTTTTATGGTCGATCGTGAGGGGGAGATCCTCAATCTGAGTACCCCTGACAATTTTCTGGACAGGCTGAATACAGATCAATTCCTCGATATCAGCTGGGTTTTACCAAGTAAAATTGAAGCTGTCAACAGCGGAACTCCTGCTGAAGAAGCGGGTCTTCAGGCAGGGGACGAAATAATCGCTTTTGACGGTGAGCAAATTGCTTATTGGATTCAGCTTACGGAGCGAATCCGCAATTCAGAAGGAGATATTACACTTACCATAAGAAGGGATGGTGATGTGATGGATGTAACTCTTGCACCTGATGAAGAAACCCGGATGATAGGTATTCAGGCATATAATCTCGGTAGTGCATTTGAGCAAATCAACCATAATCTTGCAAGCTCATTTGGTGTGGGTTATAGCCAGACCGGAGATACATTTGTAGGGATTATCCAGGGGTTACAAAAACTTTTTACGGGTTCGATTTCTGTCAGGGATAATCTTGGCGGGCCTGTTGCAATTGCAACGATTACAAAAGCGGAAACAGACCGTGGAGGATGGAGAGGTTTTTGGAATATCACCGCATTTCTAAGCATCACGCTGGCTATCATGAATATGCTGCCGATTCCGGCACTTGACGGCGGACATTTCATGTTTCTTGTTTATGAAGGCATCACGAGGCGAGAACCTTCGGCCAAAGTCAGGATGGCACTTCAACAAATCGGTTTCATATTGTTAATAGGTATATTTATACTTGTAACCTTTAACGATATACTTAGAACAATCGGTAACTAACTTCAAATGCTCGCTTCCGAGGGATACCCGACGATTATTGTCGTTTTATTGTTTGCCGTTTTAGTTGCGTGGGGCGTATCATTTGTTGATCATTGGTTAGTCTATGTGGTATATGGTGTACTTTTTCTGCTTTGCGGGCTGATCGTATTTTTTTTTCGGGACCCGGAACGCAATGTACCCACTGATTCCAATCTGATCGTGGCACCTGCAGACGGGAAAATAGTTCTTATCAGGGGAACGGAAGAGACAGAGTACATCGGTGATAGTGTGACCCAAATAAGTATTTTTCTATCCCCATTGGATGTTCATGTTAACCGTGTACCTGTTGAGGGTGAACTTGAATATTTGAAATACTACCCGGGAAAATATCTCATGGCATGGGAAGATCATGCTTCCGAGCTTAATGAACGGGCTCATTTCGGAGTAAAACATCCAAGTGGTATTAAATTTCTTTTTAAACAGATTACAGGTTTTTTGGCGCGAAGGATTGTGTACAATATCCGGGAAGGAGATAAATTAAGAACAGGTGAACGCTTTGGAATTATGAAATTTGGATCCAGGATGGATGTTTTAGTGCCGGGCTCAGTTGAACTGAGTGTAAAAGAAGGTGACAAAACAGTTGCAGGTGAAACAATTCTTGGAGTGATCAGGCAATGAAATACCCTATTCAAAAGCTGAAAAAACTCAGGTTTCGCCGTCAGCGATCACAGCGAAGGAGAAAACCGATTCCAAGAATTGTTGTTCCCAGTTTTTTTACACTCATGAATCTCTTTTGTGGGTTTCTTTCGGTGATACTTGTTGCAGATGGGAATTTTATTTTAGGTGCGTGGCTTATCGTTTTGTCAGGCCTGTTTGATTCACTTGATGGTGTGATGGCACGTCTTGCAAATGCTCAGAGTGAATTTGGTGTTGAACTCGACTCTATCAGTGATGTGGTTTCTTTTGGTGTTGCCCCCGGATTTTTAATTTATCACTATGGGTTGAGTGAGTTTGGTATTCCCGGGATCATACTGAGTTCGTTGCCGCCGGTTTGTGCTGCAATAAGGCTTGCACGATTTAATGTGGATGCGAAATCAGCAGAATTAGAAGATTTCAGAGGGTTACCTGTCCCTGCCCAGGCTATTATCTTCGCAGCATTTGTCTTGACATTTGTAAACAGGCCAGAAGTGTTTGAAGTTTTTGAACACGGGGTATCAGGTGTATTGATACCGATTGTCGTTATAATTTCATTTCTGATGGTCAGTACCATTCCATTTGATAAAGTACCCAAGTTTGATAAGCACTCATTTCAGACAAAAAAAGCAAAGTTCCTTCAATTTTTAATTTATCTCATCATTATTATCATTTTTCAGGAATATGGACTAATGTTTGTCCTGACGGTCTATATCCTGAAAGGCCTGGTGAGAGGTGCCTGGATGTTTTGGAATGATGAACTTGGAGGGAACGGCACAGTTCAGCCGCCTGATGATATGTTGAACAAATAGGGATGGTCAAAGCCCAAATATTCTGTGAATATTGAAACCGAACCTAAACTCACCATTCAGAAATTGGTCGACATTATTTGCCATAATATATGGTTCATTATGCCATTGGGAAGAAGTAAAGAAAATCTGAAATAGATGTCCGCCGGTGTCAATATTTAACGAAAGGGCCATATTAGTATGAGTACCAGGATTTCGATTTCCAAGAACAGGGAGCAGCTCAGTACTTACAGAAAAACGGTCATTTATTTCATAAGCAGCTATGAGGCCGATTCCAAATAATCGATGATAATTCTGACCGGTAGTACGCTGGAAATAGGTAATCATCGGTGAAGCCTGCAAGCTTATTCGATGAAACTTTCTGGCAAGCATAATTGCCGCTTGATAATTTAACCGGTCTGAAAATTCAAGTCCTGACAGGTTTGTAACGGACGATGCCATTTTTATCGTGATACTCAGAGGAATTTGTCCATCCTCTGTCTGCTTTAATAATCCATATTTACTGTTCAGGTCGACAACTTTATGGAACGTCATCCTGCCAAGTCCAATCGAAAACCTGTCACTTATTCCATACTCAAGGCCAAGTCGTGTGTTGGCTCCATCATCCAGCCCGTAAAAATGTTCTATCCCATTTTTGACCAGGCCAAATGTATGCAATATGGTACTATTCAGATTACGTTTAGGTGTGATTTGAACTGTACTAAGTCCTGCATTGGCAGTGGCAGGAAATATTTCTACATAGTCAGGGCCGGTATCTGCTCTTTCACGTTGCAGTTGGGCATCTGATATTTCATAGCATAAAAAAGTAAATGCAAAGAGTATCAGGGATTTTCTAATGAATGTTCTGCATAAACCGTTTATGATATTCTGAGACATATTAATCAAAGATTGTTATTGTAATGCTTCTCTTTCAACTGGTTGCATTTCTGCGGAGATATGAACTTCGATTTCATCTCTGACACGATAAAACAGGATCCCGGGGGGTTCGATTTCATAATCGGATATCAATAAAACCCAATCTGCTTCGAGTAAGTAAGCTGATCCTTCTTTGTATATTAGTCCCTCTACTTCAATCTGATTCGTTACACCATGTACAGTGAATTCTCCGGTAACTGTCACCGATTGTGGTATTTCTGAGTCAGGATTTATTTGAGAGGTAATTCGACCGGTAAATTCTGCAAACGGGTAAACATCGATATCCAATGTTCTGTACATGTCTCTGTCTCTCCGCGAATTTCCGGTTTTTATCGTCTGAAGGTCGAGATAGAAATCAATCACGTTCTCTTCGAAATCAAGCAGGCCGGTTAGGTTTGATGACGTACCGGTAAATGTGTGCAGCGGAACAGAAGATGTAAATTCGGCATTTCCTGATTCAGTATACCAAACTGTGTCCTGATAGACGACAAAATTATTAACTGAACTGAACAGAATGGTTATAATCACAATAAGGGAACACATTAGTAACCGGAATCGTCATTATTGCCGCCATTACCACTGTTGTTTTCCTGATTCCCGCCATTACCGTTGTCACTGACCGTGATGGTACCGGTCATCCCCATGTTAAGATGAGGGATACAGTAATAGGGATAAGTTCCTTCCTCATTAAACGTATAAGTGAATTCATCATCAGGATTCATATTACCGCTATCAAACAAACCATCGTGATTACCATCCGAACCACTGGTCACAGTATGGACTTCATTGCTCGTGTTTATCCAGGTAACCGTTGTGCCTGTTTCAATCGTCAGGTTACCGGGGTTAAAACTTGCCGAGCCCATCGTTACTTCATTGGCTTCAGGTGGCGGGGGAGTGCCATTGCCGTTGGTATCACCATTTGTGCCTGAATCCGTACTGGATTCACACCCAAAAAATGTCAGGGTAAAAATGACGAGCAGAGATGTGATCAGAATAGAAATTGATCCATTGTATCTTTGTCCGGATTCAAGATATGTTTCTTTATTCTTCATGGCTTATTGGTTTATGTTCAGATTTGAAAATTGAGTGAGAAATAACTTCCAACGGAATAAAGCCTTGCATTACCCCAGCCTACCTCCCTAACCGGCAATTTCAAATAAGGCTCAGCCCTAATGCTCCAATGTGGTAACAAATCAACCTCATACCCGATTGATAAACCGGCATTGCTAAACCAATGTGAGGTTCCTGTTCGGCCGCTCCAAGAATCCTGGCCGGGATTAGTTCCATTTGCAAACTGAAATTGATAATCTTCCTGGATCATGATGTAGGAAGAGAGTTCAGCCGTGGCAAATAATCTCGACCGGCTGAAATCAAGTAAGTTATATTTTGCTTTGAGAGGGATTTTTAAAAGGGAGCATTCGGCGTACGTATACACCGGGATGAGATTATTTCCATAGGATGAAGTATAATTTTCACCACGAGAATACTCCTGATACCGAACGTTTGCCTGTAAAATACCGGCGATCAGGCTAAAATTACTGAAAATATCAATTTCAGCGGTTAGCCCTATCTGGTAGCCCGGGTCCGTAAAGTCATTCAGGGAACCTACCGTACTTAAGTCCGGGCCACTGATCAATCCAATCGACACATTCAGTCGATTTTTTTGATTATGCCGGTTTATCCATCCATCATGGTTTGGATCAATACTTTCATGCGAGAGAGACCGGAATTGGCCTGAATCGACACGATAATCCCGTCCAGTGTCTATTTTAACAGTTTTAGTTAGCAGGGGAGAATCTTCTAACGAGACATAACTTGCGATGAATTCAGCAGACTCATTTATATGGCCGGGAACCGAAGAGGTCGAATCCGCAGAGTGTGTTGAAAAGGAAAAATCAGATAAACCAGTATCAGTTGTGTATGATGTGATATCCTGGAATTCATGAGTACTGTATCTTTCGGTACCCGTTCCTGCGGCAGATTCTTCGACATCAGTAACAGTTTCTGGAAATTCCTGAATTTCACGATCAATTGGGGTTCCTAAAACCTCCTGATGTTGTTGTTCACCGAGCAGTTCATGTAGCTGATCTATTTGTTGCAGATGATTTAGTGTGACAAATGATAGGAGAGAGATGATGAAAATGGAAGCAGCAAGAAACCAGTATTGGATTTTTCTTCTTTTTCTAAGAAGCTCTTGAAAGTGTAATTTCCGCTCTATTTTATTCCAGCTTTCTTCCTTGAACTCAATATCATATTCAGAGCTTTTCTGGTAGAAAAACTGTTCTATAGGGTCTCTGTCTTTATTTTGATCTGACATGATAACTTGACCACGTTAAAATTTTTTCCAGGTTCTTCTGCAGTAGTTTTTTAGCTTTAAATAAATTTGACTTGGAAGTACCTGTAGTTATCCCCAGTATGCCGGCGATTTCTTTATGTTTATAACCTTCAATGACAAATAAATTAAAAACGGTTCTGTATGCTGGAGGAAGGTTTTGGATCAGCCTGATGATCTCCTTATAAGTAATATTACTGGTAATCATTTCTTCATTCTTAAACTCCTGGCCATTCTCTATGGTGACCAGTTGATGAAATTGAGAAGAATTTTTATGGTATTGATTGATCGCAGTATTTATGATTATTCTTCTCAGCCATGGTTTGAAAGGCCGGTTGGAATCGAATGATTTTATGTTGTCAAATACTTTCATAAATGCATCATTAAGTATACTGATGGCCTCATTTTCAGATCTTGAATAACGAAGTGTTATGCTCATTCCATAGGCATAGAACATTTTGTAAAGTTCTTTTTGACTTTTTCTTTGCCTTTTTCGACAACCTTTTAAAATTTCGTCAAACAATGATCTGTGGTTATGTGTCAATTCAAACCATCGAAACGGAGATTTCACAAAAGATGAAATTACCGTTCAGTTAAATCAACTATTTACTTACTGATACATTAAATAGCGGGCAATGGTTGCCTTAGATGAGCTGATATTTAAAATAAGAAACCCAGACTGTTTCGATGTCGGGGTTAAAACAATAATTTATCGGGTTTTTGTTCTTTAAAAAGTTTCATCCTGATCCAGATCAGGTCACTGGTGTTAAGTCCCCCGGAAAGAATAATAAGTACAAGATATAGAAGCGGCAGCAATAGAAAAGACAATGGATAGCTTATGAAATTAAAAAAAGGCAGAAACATCAGGAGTAGTGCAAGTCCAAATATTTTCACCACAGGTGAAAATAATTCAAGAATGATAATTCTTCTGAACTCAATGTAGAATGAAATGGTAACAATTGTTTGTGCAAGCACCACAGACCATACAACCCAAACCATGTTACCAACGGATGTAATCAGCAGGATGATAAAAAATGAAAAAATCCCACCTATTAATCCGCTCCTCAGGTAAGCTGTATCATTGCCTGAGGTAATCATAGCGTATGAAAATAAAGAATTAAGAAATATCAGAGGCAGAAAAAGAGTCAGGATTGTAAGGAGTTTTGCTGCCTCGGTAAATTGTTCACCGAACAGTATGTCTATAAAAAATTCTGATCCGGTACTTAGTATTATAGCAAAAAAGGTTCCGGTGAAAAGTAACCAGTGAAGTGATTTCTGAAGATTCTTTTTGGTTTTAACCTTGTTTTCCTGCCATTGATTGGTAAGGTCAGGCAGCAAAAACCGGATAAGAAATCGATCAATAAAAATGAACAGAAGAATTATCTTAAAAGCCACACCAAAAAGGCCGGCTTCGAAAAAGCCGAAATAATAACCGATAACCAGCGGTGGCATAAAAATAACGATTTGAGAGAACAGGCTACCGAGGCCAAGCGGGAGTGAAGTAATAATCATTTCCCGTACTTTGTAATACCGGGGCCAAAACCCTTTTAATTTCTCTTTAACAGGCATCACTGCAAACAAGATGGAGACCGACATCAGAGCTGAAAGCAGGAAGAATATAGGTACCTGAAGCAGATCTGTCTCCTGAATAAACAGGTAAATAAGCAGCAGGTACATTAAAGCCTGGGCAAGCCGCGAGAAAGTAATCCATTTGTAATTATGACTGCCGTTGAAATACCACTCCAATGATATCGATTGTGGTATTAGCGATAATAGAAAAAGTTGTATAACAAGACCGGTTGAACGTGCCTCAAAATGAGTACCCCAAATCAATGTACTTACCAGGAATAAAACCAGGATCCCAAGGATTATCCTGATTCTGAAAATCTCCGAGATCTTGTATGATCTTTTCTTCTTAGGCTGAGAAAGTGTTCGGGTACCCATCATATTCAGGCCCAGGTCTGCAAACCAACTGGATAAACCGAGAATTGCAACGGAGATAGTAATCAATCCAAATGCTTCAGCTCCCAGAATTCTGGCAAGTAATACGGTGGTAATAAATCCGAATATTCGAACTCCTGCATCACCGAGAAAAAACCAGAAAGCTTTTGTGTTAACCCGTTTCATGAATTAAGAATTGACAAGCATCTGTTTTAAATGGTTTTCATCCTGAAACAAAGAGACGTTTGGATTGTCAATCAATTCCTTCAGACATCCTTTATCAGGAGCAATGATAGCTTTTTGATAACTCCTTGCCAACTCTACTCCACCCGAAGTTAAAATTTCATCATAGTTAAACAAACATATATCAGCAGCATTGAATATTTCTGGAACTATAATTGATTCAATACTTTTTGGAAGCAGAAATATCCTGGAATGGTACTGATCTGATGCTTTTTGAACGCTTCGGTAATATCCAAGGCAACCATGTTTCACAGGGCCGATGATCATTAATTTTTTGTTTGGAGAAAGCTGTTTGAAAATCTCTATTATTTCAATAATCCGTTTATGAGGGCCTATATTCCCGAATACAAGATAGATTTTATTCCGTGCCTGTAAAGTAAAACCATACCTCTGATTTAGTGCTTCAATTGCGGCACTTCTCGGCATCAGGTATGCCGGAAATTTTGGGTGTGACAGAACCACAAACCTGGAGGGATCTACATCAAGCTTATCTGACATCTCACGGATAGCTCGATTACAATGGACATGAATAATGTCGGCATTCTTGGCAATCCAGTTCTGTAGCAGCAGGTTAAGCCACTTCATTGAAATACTCTGCGGGCCTTTATTATGAATAGTCCAGATGATTTTTCCACCGAATTTGTGATATATGATGAGATTTATCCACAAAATCAGGATCTTTCCTGCTTCTCTGAAGCTTTTAATTTCAACCCAATTGCAATGCATTACCGTTGGTATCCGCTTAAATGCATTCCAGGAAAACCGTGCATACTGCCAGTCACCGATAGGTTCAATATGGGGGTTATTGTTTGACTCAATAGTGTCTTTGTGCAGCAAATACAGGTAGTCACCATCCTTGTTTTCAGGGTTATATGGTGGAATCACAAACAGTTTTTTGCAACCGGGTTCAAGCTGATCGATAATCTCACGGAAAGAGTTGTATGAATCCATGAAATTCAAAAATAATATTCCAGTCCTATTGAATGGACGGTACCATAACCTGTAGAAAATGGAACCAATGCATAATTGATTTTTACAGGGGCTATAAGGAAACCGGCACCGGCACTGAATGGGCGTTCTGTAGGGCCCAATTTAAAACCTGATCTCAACTGAAAAATATCAGCAATGTCGGCAGTAATGCCAAAATTATAAAACGGTGCTTTGCGGTCACTGTCGATAAAATCAGAAGAAGGGCTTTCTTCAAGTGGCTGCATGTAATCTGCGTGAATCGATAGTAAAATGGGCAGGTCATTCATACCCGGTGTTGTAAATTCAATTAATTGAGCATCGATGCCGAACCGAAATGACGTCGGAAGAAGAGTAGACTCATTATTAAGATCCTGCATTTCACCGATATTTAATACAGCGAATCCGGCCCTGAGCCTGTCATTAAGTAGTGAAACTGCGGATCCGATATTTATGGCAAAACCATTCGCCCTGTATTGAAATACCTCTTCTCTCAAATACTGACCTGTTATTCCCAGTGCCAGGGGTCCGAATTGATATGCATATGCTCCAGACAGAGATAAATACCCGATCGAAAAAATGCCAGCCGGTTCTCCCGGCTGGTCTCTTGCTTCAAATTCATCGGAGCTCGAGTTATAGACTCCCAAAGCAAATGAAGAGTTATTGCGACGATAATTAACCGCCGCATATTGATTCTGAACTTCTGCAATCCACAATGTATATGACAAGTCAAGAACCGAAGTTTCTTCAAAAACAAGTAATGCCGGGTTAGCATAGATAGATGCTGCACCTGATGGAGTTGCAGTTTGAGCTTCTGAAATACCAAGCAGTGCTGTGGAAGGAGAAATATTCAGAAAATCGAGGCCGGCTCCAACATCCTGAGATTTAACCGGATTAAAGATAAACAGGCAGATTGCAAAGGGTGTAATTATTCTGATCAATAAATCCGGATATAAATGTGTATAAAATGACAACAGATTTCTCATATCATCAATCTTAATGCAAATACATGCAAATTGGAAACTTTGTTTGGCTCCTGGGCGAAAGTATAGTCAATTGAAGGTGAAAATTTATCAAATGGCAGATGAATTGAGAAACCGGTTGAGAATGTTGAAGTCAAGTCTGTTTTCATATCGAGTATCCTTATTCCTCCGCGTAAAGTAAAGCGTTCATGCATGTAATATCTGCCGCCAAGTCTTAAATAAGTGCTGTTGATGCCGGAACCGTTTTCCGGAACTGAATGAATTCGGTATTCAAATTCCGATGCAAACAGGAAGGAATCTGATGGAATATAGGAAATACCCCCCTTCAATCTGACAGGAAATGAGTGTTCAGTTGTGATATTAAAATCATCACCGTACAGATCACCTGCAGACCATTGGTATGTGGCTAATAAATCCTGGATTGTGATCGCTGTGAAAATATTTTCAGTAAATTGAATGAGGAATCCGATATCGGCCCCAAAAGCTCTTGAACTACTTAGCTCTGTATGGAACCGTGCCATATTGAATTTTAATCCGATTCCGCTCCAAATCCGTGGGGTCAGGCGAATCCCAAATTGTGACCCCAATTGAAATTCATTGGTAGACAACATTTGTGTGTGATATCCACTGTTTGTTCTCCCATCAATATCACTGACTCCTGCATGGATCAGGTAAAGTCCGAAGCCTGCTGAAGGGGGCAAATTGAAATGTGCGTTAACCATATTCAATTTTCTGTCGAATTGCATTACAGCAGATGAAATATCAATTTGCCTATTTTCTGAGATATGTGCAGCCAATGCCGGATTATAGTACCCGTAAACCCCATCTCCGGTAACCGAAACCATCGCATTTCCCATCGCCATACCCCTCGGCCCGAAACCCAGGCGCTGAAAAGAACCGGTATAACCACCGCTTTGAGCCAGCAGGGCAGAGGCATTCAACAACATTGGCAGAATAATGCTGAAGAGAGTGATCATTCTGTATAAATTTATCTTATACACAGTTAGTCAAGTATCAGAATTTTTCCATTTATCATTCTGCTTCCCATTTCAATTACATAAAAAACGGGCCCATTTTCGACCTGCCTTCCATTTTCATCCATCCCGTCCCAGGACGTCTCATAAACACCCCGTGAAAGAGTTCGGTTTTCCAGATTGCGTATCAGGTTCATGCCGAAATCAAAGATCCGGATTCTTACCCGGCTATATTCCGGAACTTCATACTTGATCCGTGATAACTGATGCCTTGAAGGAGAAAATGGATTTGGATAAGCAAAGGTTTCGGTATCAGGTAAATCAGCCTGGTAAATATTTCCACCCCGAAGCGGCATATCTACCCGAGTAATTTCCCAGTTTACCCCATCAATGCTTGACGCCAGCCCATCACTTGTCCCAACCCATACTTGTCGGTTTGTGGCGGCTGCGGAAAGATACCGGGCTCCATCCTTAATAAATGTATTCGGACTGGTAATTTGCCGGATGTGCGTCCAATTTTCGCCATCGTCTTCAGATTTATAAAGTCCTTCATCCGTTACAACATATATCATTCCGTTATGGAAGGTAATATCATTTACCCGGACACCTTTTAGAAATTGTGAAAAGCTTATACCACCGTCCGATGTGGAAACAAGTCCATAGCCATCCCGATTATCGGGATCTGAAGGCCAGTTTGTAAGCCAGATATCACTATTCACCGGATTTTCCCGGATTTTGATAACCCAGTCACCCAATAAGCCGTGCGGATCACCTGTAAAAGAGAGATGTTCCCAGCTTATCCGTTCAACGGGTGAAGTTAGTGCATTCTCTGAGACATTGATTCCCGATGCAGTGCCTACCCATACCCGGCGTTGACGATCTATTAAAAGGCTGAATCCCAGCAGGTTATTATCAAATCGCGGATCATAACGATTCAACAGTGACCCTTCACGGTCCTGCGAAAACCAGAAGTATTCATAACCGGGGTTCAGGGATGTTTCAGTTGATGGAGGCAGAATAATACGTTCCCAATCAATCCCTCCATTCTGACTTCTCATCAGGCCGGATGCCCAATTTACAGACAGAATTGTATCACCTGAAAAATCTACTTCGAATGGAGGTGATTGCTGAGGAACAACAACCGGCAGGCGTTTGTATTCCAGATCGCCATACCGGAAAGTGATGTCACATTCGGGTAGGTATTCGTCTGAATCCATATCACAGATATCCGGATCAGGTTCTTCAAGAGGGAACGGATAAAATTTCCAGTGATCACCACCATTCACACTTCGGTAATACCCGATTGCAGTCTGAACACGTTGGCCTCCGACTAAAGAAGTGTATCCGATACCTGCAACGATGGTATCACGACTGATAGCCAGTGAATAAACACGCCCCCGGCCGGAAAAGACCGAATCAGCTGCCTGAGGTATATACCATTCACCCTGGCCTTCAACCCACCTGTTAAGCCCGGGGCCGGTCCACAAGGTGTCTCCATAGGCTTCAAGTGTACTTACACTGTTTTCCTGTATAGAATAGTACCTTTCAGGTATCAATCCGGTAACTTGTGCAACAGTATCAGGTGGAAATAAAATGAATAGGCTTATTGCAAATTGAATCGGTATGGATTCAAAGAATACCCGTATGAGTTTGACCATGGTAGCTGGCAATAACTGAGTGGTCTGTTTACGGTAGAATAGTATATTTTTTCAGATGGTCAAAAAACGGATTGGATGAAAGTTTGCTCTATAAAAATAAGGAGGGAGTATTTATCTCCTTCCGGAAGAGGAGGCTGCTTTTTCACTGAAAAGGTCTTCATAATCCTCAACCATATAGCATAATCGCAGGAATGGCAGATCGGGGTCTAATGTATAGCCATTTACAGCGGCGCTTTCGGAGGTTAATAAAGCCTCAGCCAACTTTTGATAAAGTCTGTCTTTATCGTTGATTCGTTTTCTTTTTCGCAAATCGGGATTTCGTCTGTTATTCTGGTGCTCAATCATACTGTATAAATAGAATTCATTCCAGTACTGAGATAAGAATTATGTGTTTATGAGACGATTTTAATAATTCTGTATATTGACATTAATTGCAGAGATATTAATAAAATCGATAAACAATTGCCCTATATTTTTTTCATTTTAAAAAATTCTGTTATTTCGAGTTAAATAATTTTATTTAACCTACAATTTCTTCATGTTAAAGACAGGGGTGCAGCCATTTCGTTACAAACTATTTATGTTATGTCTTGAAAAATTGCGGTTAAATGGAATTACACAGAATTTTCTATTCAGAAATGTCTTCTTCTGTTGGCTCAAGGCTAACTAAAATCTGTAGCAGATATTTTCCGGTTTCAACCTTTTTGCCATCGGAAAAAATGATTAGATACTTTCTGCCGGTGATGGAGGATTTGGTTGCGCAGATGTGAATAAAATCTTCAGCAGTATTAATGTGGTTTCTCGAATGTCTTAATTTCCTTCTCAGGTGATTGGCAGCATCTTTTGGAGTATGAGATCTTCCGTTTCGGATAAAATAAGCGTTAGTTAAATTTTCAATATGTGAAATAAGATATTCAATCTTTTGCTGTTCACTAAGATCAGATGAATATTTTGAATCAATCTGAAATGAATTGAAAGTAACCAATAAAACTATATGTAATAGCGAGATGATAGTCATTTTTTTCTTTATTAAGCGTCTCGACAACTATAAATGTACTAAAATAAATCAGTTTTCCGGTAACGTGATTCATGTATAATTATTGATGTGTAAATATTACAATTTTATAAAGATTTCTTTGTAGTATATACTCAACTATGATACTGAAAGTTACATCTTCAGGAACTTTTTTTGTTTGAAGAATGGAATTCCAGGTGTTGGGAAGTGATATAACAGGGACACTTTTCGGCATAAAATGTCAATTAAATTTACCTCAGATGGCATGTTGCAATCATTGTATGGATGCAGAAAAGATATTTAACGAAAAAACTGCACTGCGGGATGTGAAAAGATACCACAAAAAGGGGCTGAGGAAGTCGACCCGGCTGATGCTCGAACCGATTCGTAATGATGACCTGGGGAACATGACACTTCTCGACATTGGTGGCGGAATCGGTTCAATTTCTTTTGAATTGTTTGAAATGGGAATCCGAAAATCAACACATGTCGATGCTTCAACCGGTTATCTTAAGATTGCAAAAAAACAAGCTGAAGAGCGAAACCTGAATCGCCAAATAGAATTTCGGTTTGGAGACTTTGTCGAATTGTCATCTGATCTTGAATCTGCAGATATAGTTACTCTCGACAGGGTTATTTGTTGTTACCCTGACCGTGAAAAAATGATTGAAAATGCAGCTCTCAAAGCAAAGAAATATATTGGCCTGGTTTACCCGAGAGACAGATGGGGAGCAAATCTGGCGATTACAATTGGTAATATTTGGTTCAAAATGCAGGGCAGCGATTTCCGGACATTTATTCATCGGCCGGAAGATGTTGACCGGCAAATACGTAATTATGGTTTTTCCCTCATTAATAAATCTCAAACACTTGTTTGGGAGGCGGTTGTCTATCAGAATGTACATGGATCAGTGATATAGTAACTTCATTTAAAATCGGTATTCATCATAACCGGCCTCATTACTTTTGCCTGTTGCAATGTTATTATTAGGTGATCCTTATAAATAATATGATTACCTGTGATTAAAGACCGGAATAATTATGATTCAATCAGATATATTAATTTTTGTAATTACCATCATATTAATCAGCCTGATATCAGGTTGTGCCCCGATTTATCATCAGTCATCTCCTAATACACCCATGTTCTCAGAGCAGGGTGATGCTAAAGTTTCTCTGCGTGCAGGTTTTAGCGGTTTAGAACTTCAGGGAGCGTATGCACCCGGTGACCGGGTCTATATTTTTGGAGGGGTGATGGGAAGCGAAGATGAAAGTGATAATGGGTTTGAAACCTCCAGTCATCGCTATGCAGAAATCGGAACTGGTACTATGTGGCGCCCGGTACAAAATATCATTTTTGAAGGGTCAGGTGGACTCGGTTTTGGATCAGGTACCGGAACAGCTTTAATCACAATCGGACAATCATCGATTGATTTACATTCTAAAGGCAGATATATAAAGCCTTTTATACAGGGCAATATCGCTTTTCAAAGCCGGGCATTTGATATTGGTATAGTGAATCGGTTATCATTGATTCAGTTTAACGAGATTCGCGAGATCGGCAGCAGTCCCGCAGTGATTACGGATCCTACAAGCCCGATATTTTGGGAGCCTTCACTTTTTATCCAGGCCGGCTGGGATCGGATTAAACTTAATTTTAATACAGGTTTAACAGGACCGGTCATCGGAGATCCCGATTTCGATTACAATATGATGAACGTCAGTTTTGGTATCAGTTATCAATTCAATGTAAATTGATTAATCGTTTATTCTGATTTAGAAAGTACCACGTTTATAACCGGATGTCAGGATTTCAGAGTGTTTTAATCATTGGTAAAGTTTGGCCGGAACCGGATTCATCTGCTGCCGGGAAACGTATGATGCAGCTAATTAAGATCTTACAATCATCGGGAGCGAAAGTCACATTTGTAACTGCTGCTGCTCAAAGTGAATACTCTTTAAATTTGAAAAACCTTGGGGTTTCGACTGCTGAAGTCCGGATCAATGATAGTGGTTTTGATGCGTATCTCAGCGAATTGGATCCGGATATCGTACTTTTTGACCGCTTCATGACTGAAGAGCAGTTTGGATGGAGGGTAGGAGAGCATTGTCCTGGTGCATTGAGAGTTCTCAACACAGAAGATCTTCACTGCCTGCGATCGGTGAGACAACAAGCAGTTGAAAGGAATGCTGTATATTCGGATGATCTATTACTTTCCTCAGATATGTCGAAAAGAGAGATTGCATCGATTTACAGATCCGATCTGACTTTGATTATTTCAGAAGCTGAAATCAAATTGCTAAAAGATCTGTTCAAGATTCCATCCGGCCTTTTATACTATTTGCCGATTTTTTCTGATCCGATAGATAATGAAACCGTCAAAAAATTCCCCGCATTTACAGAAAGAAACCATTTTATTCACATTGGAAATTTTCGTCACCCGCCAAATCTTGATTCGGTTTTATATATGAAAAATGAAGTCTGGCCACTTATCCGGGAACAATTACCGGATGTTGAACTTCATTTGTATGGAGCATATCCCTCTGGTAAGGTTACAAGCCTCCATGATACGAGTGAAGGGTTTATAATCAAAGGAAGAGCGGATCATGCGAAAGGGGTCATGCAGCAAGCGAGGGTATGTCTTGCCCCGTTAAGATTTGGAGCGGGTCTCAAAGGTAAGCTATTGGAAGCGATGGAATGCGGTACTCCCAGTATTACAACGGAAATTGGATCCGAAGGAATAAATGGATCACTTGAATGGAGTGGATATATAAGTAATTATGACGAGCCGCTGGTGTTTGCAAATCGTGCTGTGGAGTTATATTCAAATATGAAGATATGGAACATCTGTTCAAAACAAGGATTTCGGATCATAAATGAAAGGTTTACAGACCTGAAACTTATGGATGTCCTGATTGACAGATTATCGGAGTTGAGAAAGAAACTCGAGGTTCATCGAAATCAAAATTTTACCGGATCTATGCTGATGCATCATACAACTGCCAGTACAAAATACATGTCGCGCTGGATTGAAGCTAAAAACCGGGATCAGAATAAAGCAAAAGAATAGCATTAATCAATAATGTGCCGTAGTATTGGGCACAAATTTAATCGAAATTGATATCTAACCGTTTAGATACGGTTTTACACAATTAAAATTAATATCACTTTATGAAACGCGTTGTTGTTACAGGTTTGGGAGCATTAACACCACTTGGACATTCAGTAGATGATTTTTGGAACTCTTTAGTGTCAGGTAAAAGCGGAGCTGCCCGGCTGAAAGCCTTTGATCCATCACTCTTTAGAACTCAGTTTGCCTGTGAATTAAAAGATTATGATCCAAAAAAGTACCTGAGTCATAGTGAAATCAAGCGAACAGATCCTTTCAGTCAGTATGCGCTGATTTCAACGGAAGAAGCTGTCAGAGACTCCGGGCTCGATTTTGAAAAAATGGATCCGTTTGATACAGGGGTAATCTGGGGCAGTGGTCAGGGAGGACTGCTCACATTTGAACATGAAGTGATGGAGTATGTAAAGGGCGATTATAATCCAAGGTTCAGTCCGTTTCTTGTACCGAAAATGATCATGAACATAGCATCCGGGCTTATTTCAATGAAATATGGATTGATGGGGATAAATTATTCCACAGTTTCGGCATGTGCCACTTCCAATACATCTATCATGGATGCCATGAATTATATCCGAATGGGTAAGGCAAAAGTAATCATAACCGGAGGATCGGAAGCACCGGTGACACATGCATCATTTGGTGGTTTTTCAGCAATGAAAGCGATGTCTACTCGTAATGATGACCCTGAAGGTGCATCAAGGCCATTTGACGTTGAACGTGACGGATTCGTAATGTCGGAGGGATCCGGAACCCTGATTCTTGAAGAATATGAACATGCAAAAGCGAGAGGCGCAAAAATTTATGCAGAGGTAGCTGGTGCCGCGATGACCTCCGATGCCTATCATATGACAGCAACTCATCCGGAAGGAAAAGGAGCCAGGGAGGGTATGAAAAGGGCAGTGGAAGATGCAAACCTCAATCTTGAGGAGATCGATTACCTGAATACACATGCAACATCTACACCGGTCGGAGACCTGAGTGAAACAAAAGCGATTGCAGCATTATTCGGCAGTGATGCTAAACACCTTCACATTAACGCTACGAAGTCGATGACTGGACACCTGCTCGGCGCAGCCGGAGCTGCTGAAGCCATCATTTCGATTAAATCAATGAATGAGGGACTTATTCTGCCAACAATCAATACGAAAGAGCTCGATCCTGAAATACCATCGGGTTTAAATATTGTATTGAAAGAGCCGCTCGAAAAACAGGTAAATGCAGCACTTAGCAACACATTCGGATTTGGCGGCCATAATGCAAGTGTTGTATTCAGGAAAACCTGATTGGATATTATTTCAACCCAAAAAAGTTGTTAGACCTTTTTTGTGCCGAACCCTTTCGGTGCCGATCCCGACACGCTTATCTGGATCGGCCTTTCGGGTCCCGACGATCACGTCGGAATCATTGTTCCAATGACAATTTTGGGTTCAAATATTTGCCCTGTTTTGCATTGAGGTTGAGTGAAAAGGGTTAACCGGAAAACCTGGCTGATCTTGGATCGATTTCATGTCCGGAACTTTGGGCTATTTTTTGATAAAGGTGTGGCTTTCGGCCCCTGAGCCATCGACGGCCTGTACAGTTTGCTGTAATGACATATCCAGTTCACCAATGACCATTTCATCTTGTGCTTTCCAGGTTTCGTTGATAATTCTGCCATAACAGTCGATGATCATGGCATTACCGGTTCTAACTTCATCATCATCGGGTCCCACTCCATTACTGAAAAGAAGAAATAACCCGTTGTCATGAGCACGCGAAAGGCAGCCATCTCATCAGCCATTCACGGTCCCTTGGGCCCTTTGAACTGCTGTTCAATCAGTTCCTGATTTATTTCTCTCTGATCCCATAGTTTTCGGTCAATTCTTCCCATTGCATGAGGGCTTCTTGATTGTACTCCGCCTGTTTGATGAGGCGCAAACAGTATATCAGCACCTTCCAGTACAGTCATTCTTACATTTTCAATGATGTTATTATCATAACAAGTGAGGATGCCGATCCTGTACCCAAGAGTTGAATCAAAGACCGTATATGAATCTCCTGAAGAGAGATACTCACTGATAAAACAGTGAATTTTCCTGTGATTGTGAATACTGCCATCAGGTTCACAAACGATGTAACTGTTATAAAACTGCTGAGTTTGATCATCATATTCAATCACAGATAAATTATATGCTTTATCCCCGGGTTTATGATTGAATTGAACAACCCCGGCTTTAACAGTATTTATGGTCATGTTTTACTTATATGTGAATTAAAAAATCGATGAATGATATTTTAAGGCATGATATCGTTGCTGCCAAATAGTATGATTCAACAGAATAACATACATTTGTGTTTTATCATTGTAAAACGGGAGTGTGCATACATTAAAATAAAATGAGATACGATGAAAAAATATTTATTGGTACTTTTTGTACTCTTGATAACCGGATGCAATTCAGAAACTGAAGATAGGCAAATGACAAACGGGATTGGGGAACCTTTGGGTTTTATTGAAAAATATGACGATGAACTTGATGAAGTGTTAAATTCAGAAGCTGTTCCGATAATTATCGGTGAAGGCTTTCAGTGGTCTGAGGGACCGGTTTGGGTGGATGAACATCAGTTTCTGCTTTTCTCGGATGTACCGGCAAATACCATATATCGCTGGACTGAATCTGACGGGGTTCAATCATATCTTGAACCATCAGGGTATACAGGAACATCAGGACGAGGTGGAGAAATCGGTTCAAATGGGCTCATCATCAGCGATGAAGGTGATTTGCTCCTTTGTCAGCACGGTGACCGGCAAATAGCACGTATGAATGCGGAACTGATTGACCCTGCACCTGAATATGTGGCCCTTGCAGATCAATATGATGGCATGAAATTTAACAGCCCGAACGACCTTGTTCAACATAGCAGCGGAAGTATCTATTTTACAGACCCTCCATACGGGCTTGAAGGGTACATCGATGATCCATTAAGAGAAATGGATATACAGGGTGTTTACCGAATAGACCCGAATGGAGATGTGATTTTGCTTACTGATGAGTTGAGCAGGCCGAATGGGCTTGCATTTTCTACAGATGAATCTTTGCTCTACGTGGCAAATTCCGATCCGCAGCGAGCAATCTGGATGGTCTATGATGTTCTGGAGAATGGCGATATTACAAATGGAAGAGTTTTCATGGATGCGACAGACCAGGTTGGTGAGGAACCGGGGTTACCTGATGGGATGAAAGTGAACAGTGATGGTTATCTGTTTGCCACAGGTCCGGGAGGTGTGTGGATTATGTCGCCCGACGGCAGGGTTTTAGGTAAAATTAAAACAGGTGAATTTATTTCCAATTGTGCTTTCGATACAGAAGAATCAACACTTTATATGACAGCGGATTCTTATGTATTGAAACTGGAACTCTAAATCTGGCCTGTATATAACCGTATTATTGATTCAGACAGAGAAGTATGAGCGAGGGTTATCGTTACCGGGAAAAAGTGACTTCAAAACGTGAGTATCGTTTTCGCTGGAGACGACTCTTTGTAATATTGGCGGGTATTTTTATAACACTCTTTATTGCTTTAATGATATCAGTCATTTTACTTCGTTGGGTAAATCCATCGTTTACTGCATTTACTCAGGGAGTACTGGACGGAGCCTGAGGAGTTTCCGGATCATTTAATATGGGCGGTCATTGCCTCTGAAGATCAGCGATTCTGGGAGCATCGGGGTCTGGATTTTTATGCAATTGAGGAAGCACTGGAAGAACGACGGAGAGGTGAAAGGCAACGTGGAGCGAGTACAATAACTCAGCAGGTTGCCAAAAACCTGTATCTTTCTCCGGCTGATTCTTTTTTCAGAAAAGGTATAGAAGCAGGAATCGCTTTATCTATTGAGATTTTTTGGCCAAAGGATCGAATCATTGAAATCTACCTCAATATTGCAGAGTTTGGGCCCGGTTTATTTGGCGTCGGTAAGGCATCCTCAGAACTGTTTGATAAAACTCCGGGGCAACTATTACCGGATGAATCTGCCCGGCTTGCCGCTGTTTTGCCAAGCCCGAAAAGAATGCGGGCAGAACCGCCATCACCCTATGCCTACGAACGCAGCCAATGGATACTGAGGCAGATGAGACAATTGACCGGGATAACATATGTGCCTGAAACTGATACCATTGATCAAATAAATGAAGACGATCCATTTCAGTTTCAACCGGATTTACAGGATTTACAGGATTTGAGAGATACCTTACAATTTAAGGATGATTCATTATTGTGGGATGACATATCTGACAGCCTGTTAAATTCAGAATTTGAAATA